>ERZ891134.84-NODE-84-length-77889-cov-7.242465_pt1 | contig 77889 bp, 89 predicted proteins | sample MGYA00520888_ERZ891134 | MGnify/ENA primary metagenome ERZ891134 (study PRJEB32303, sample SAMEA104408692) | aquatic metagenome | biome: Brackish water; feature: Coastal; material: water | place: Baltic Sea | collected 2014-10-23 | depth 10 m ... | reverse complement strand
ATTCAATGTGATAGCGCGAGTATTTATCTCCTTACTTTTCAAAACCTGCGATTAATCACTCAACGCAGGTATTGTAGTGCCTTGCTTGATTGGCGATCGGAGCAATTTGTATCGCTCCATAGACCACCGCGAAAGTCGCCAAGACTGGATAGAGGTGCGCATTGATCAGGTCGCTCACTTTGGACATGGGGTCTGTTTTGATCTGACGCCATCGTTTTCTTTCTCATTGGGGAGAGCCACCCCTGCATTCTGTGGTGATGTTTGCCCTGAGTTGGAGCGAGTGTCAAAATAACGGTATCGACGCCCGGGAGCCCCCGCCGTGATCGGACTAACCAGGATTTATTGCAACCAACAAGAGGAGTTTCTCCTTGTGGATGTTGCCTCTCAAGATGCAACGCAGGTTGCTAACGAGCTACTCGAGGAAGGTTGGGATATCGAAGCAGAGATCCCTGTCTGATCAGCTGTTGGAGAGCATTGCTCCAACAACAGGCTCCAACAACAGTTCGTGTTGAAGGGAGTTGATGCAACCGGGATGATCCAAGCCATGGGGCGGTGGTGTTTGCCGGTTGCACAGCTGAGGCCCTTAGGCCATTTTTGCAAACAGTTTTTTGTGATGGTCCACAACGTCTTGGCAACCGATAACGGGGGTGAAGTCGATTTCAATGCCGTATTGAGCGCGCCAGGGAGCGAAGTGTTCAAAGATCTGCGCATCACTTTCGGCTTTAAACAAACACGTCACACGACCAGCTCCTGGTGCATGGACGCGAAACAGCATTTCAAAGCCAGGGAAGTTATCGGCCTTTGCCATCTCGCCTGAATCCCACAATTCACAAAAACTCTTGTAGGCAGCGAGTTGTCCCTCAATATCTGGAAAGATGCAGTCCGCGAGATACATCTGCATGGCTGGAGCAAAATAAAGTCAATCTTTTCTTAGCCAGAGCACATTGGATATAAAGCTCAAGTCACCAATTACTGACTGATGCTTTTTTTATGGGCAAAGTGCTGTTCCAAGGGAAACAACCGTCACGGGCTGTTCCCCAGAACGCTTTTTGTGATTGGGTGTGTTGAACGCCCCCTGTGTGATTCGAACACACGACCGACTGCTTAGAAGGCAGTTGCTCTATCCAGCTGAGCTAAGGGAGCACAGCTTCATTTTGACAGCACGGGCCGGGAGGTATGGATGAATCGTGGCCATTGGCTTCTAAACTTGGTCACTGTGTAACAGCATTGGATGGCAGCGCGTCGTCTTAGCGACAGCGAAAAGCAAGACCTTGTTGGTCGTTACAAGGCAGGTGAATCCACTGCAGCTTTGGCTGAGGCATTTGGCTGTAGCTCAAATACGGTGAGCCGTACGGTCAAAGCTTTGTTGCCTCCCGAGGCTTACGCCGCGTTGAAGGCCAGCCGACAAAAGGGCGGAACGGTGGTTGCAGTCGCGCAACCCTTGCTTGAGATCCCACCCCTGGAAGTCTCACCCCTGGAAGTCTCACCGTTGGAGGTGGCTCCCAACAGCACAACTGATCCTGAGCCCATTTCAACAGTTGATGCCTCATCAGAGGAAGACCACAAACCAGAGTCTTCTGTTGGAGAGTTCTCTACGGAGGAATCCAGCACCCTTGCGCTAGATGACGCCGCCGATTTTGCCGAGGAGTCGGATGATCAAGGCTCAGGTGTGGAGGAGCCTGTCCCTATGGACGTGTTCACGGAGTTGGTACCGCTAATCGGGGTTGCTGGTTTAAGTGGATCAGCACCCATCGAAACGCAGCCGCTCAGTCCTGGTGTGCTCCCAGGCAGCGTTTATATGTTGGTCGACAAGGTTGTTGAGCTGGATGCTCGTCCCCTGAGAGATTTTCCTGAATTGGGTGCATTGGACTCAGTCGATCAGGACCGTCAGGGTCTTTTTCTGTTTTCCAATCCTCGGGCGGCGAAACGTCAATGTGGGAGAAGCCAGCGTGTGATCAAGGTGCCTGACACCACGGTGTTTGAACGAACCAGTTCCTATTTGTTGAAGCGTGGAATCACACGGCTTGTGATGGAAGGCACGGTGGTTGCCCTGGACGCCTGATTAAGGGTCGAGGTTGGCGTCTGGTGGACTCTGCATCAGTACCGCGGCGGCGCTGCCTCCACTTATCACGCCCAATACAAGAGAAATGCCAACGAGAAATCCTGTTGGAAGTGGCACAAGCTGTGCCTGCCCGAGTTTGAGTTGATGACGCTGTTGCAAGTTTTGTGCGCCAAGGCAGAGCAAAAGCAGCAGAAGGGCGCTCCCTCCAAAACTCCAGAGCAGTAGTCGTAAACGAGGCAGCAAAGAATCCATGGATTTTGCTTAGTCTGACGCGTCATGGTGGAGCAATGTGTAGAGCCGTCGCCGGGAGAGTCCGGTCGTCGCTGCTAGTTGCCGTGCAGCATCGCTGGAACTAACTCCCTGATTGATGAGCTGTTGCAGCTGCTCTGTGAGCTCCACATCATTGAGGGTTGGTTGTGCGATGGGTGGCGCACCGCCCAGGACCAAGGTGAATTCGCCTTGGGGGCGGGTCTGTTGAAAATGAGTGAGAGCTTCTTGCACAGTGGCCCCCACCTGTTCTTCATGGCGTTTGGTGAGTTCTCGCGCCACCTGGATCGGACGATCGGGGCCGCAATGATTCCAGAGTTCATCCAGCAACGTGAGGAGTCGATGCGGTGCTTCATAAAGCACGGTGGTCCGCTGTTCACTCGAGATCTGTTCCAGACGCTGTCGTCGTTCTTTGCCTTTCGTGGGTAGAAACCCTTCAAAACAAAAGCGTCCACTGGGAAGTCCGCTGCTCACCAGGGCTGTGGTGGCAGCGCAAGGACCAGGAATACAAAGCACGGGATGCCCCGCTCGTCGTGCAGCGTTAGCCAGCTCTTCTCCGGGGTCACTGATGCCTGGCAATCCCGCATCACTGATCACCGCAAGGCTTTGACCTTCTTCCAGCAGTTCTAGAAGTTGGGGCAACCGCGTACGAATGTTGTGCTGATGAAAGGAGAATTTGCGACCGCGGGCTTGGAGATTGCTCAGCAACTGTCCGCTATGGCGTGTGTCTTCACATGCGATGGCATCGACCGTCGCTAACAGGTGACTGGCTCGAGGGGAAAGGTCTCCCATATGACCGATCGGAGTGCCGACGAGATAGAGACTTCCGGCGGCTGGTTCATCCCGCTGCATCACAATGGCCAGCGCCCCCCTTAATCATGATGTCCAACGCCGCCATTCTCCCTGCTGGCGTCAGCAAAGAAATTTTGTTGACTGAGTTGAGACGATTGAGTTGGGGGGCTGCCGACATTCTTCGTGCGTACGCCCGTGGCGAACAGCCTCCCCATGGTTTTCAGAAAGCCTTGAGTGTCGATAACGGTGGAGAGGGGCCTGTTTCGGCCGCTGATCTGGCAGTGAACCAATGGCTGCTTGAGGGGTTGTCGGGGGCCTTCCCAGATGCTGGTTGGACTCTGCTCAGTGAGGAAACCGCCAAAGAGCAGCTCACCGAAGGTGAGCCTCTTCCCGCCGAATGGTTGTGGATCCTTGATCCGCTTGATGGCACCAAAGATTTTCTCCAAGGAACTGGGGAATATGCCGTGCACCTCGCCTTGGTTCGGGGGAATCGGCCTGTTTTAGGCGTGGTGCTGTTACCCGAAGCCGATGAGCTATGGATTGGCCTGGTGGGTGACGACGCCTGGTGTGAAGACCGTGAAGGAAAGCGTTCCCCTGTGCGCTTCAGCGAGCGCAAAGAGTTGTCTGATTTGCTTTTGGTGGCGAGCCGAAGTCATCGCGATGACCGACTCGAGACATTGATCGGTGAACTGCAACTCGGCGGTTCGAAGGCTGTCGGCAGCGTTGGCTGCAAGGTGGCCACAATTCTCCGTGGAGAAACCGATCTGTATATCTCCCTCTCAGGCCGTAGTGCTCCAAAGGATTGGGATATGGCTGCACCGGAGGCTGTTTTGTTGGCCGCTGGTGGACGATTTACCCATGCTGATCTCCGCGACCTCACCTACAACACGGGCGATGTTCGGCAGGCGGGCTGTTTGATCGCCAGCCATGGAAAAGCCCACGTCGCGCTCGGAGAGCGTGCGACGCGGGCGATGGCCGAGATCGATCCCGGCTTTCAGGTGTGATCAGCTGAGGGGTGCAACTGGGGTGGGCTGTGGTTCCACCTCTGTTGATTCGCCGTTTTGAGGAACCCCACGCAGGGTGAGGTTGATCCGACCGCGATTGTCGATTTCGCGAACACGCACGGTGACTTCATCGCCGACTTTCACGACATCTTCCACTTTCTCAACGCGCGCTTCGGAGAGCTGAGAAATGTGGATCATCCCTTCCTTGCCAGGAAGGATCTCGACGAAGGCGCCGATTGGAATGATGCGAGTGATCGAGCCTGAGAACATTTCGCCCTCGTTCACCTTGCGGGTGAGGCCTTCAATGATCTTTTGAGCCTCCTCTGCAGCCGCACCATCGTGGGAGGCAATGGTGACAATTCCACTGTCTTCGATATCGATCTTGGTGTTGGTGCGTTCTGTAATGCCCTTGATGGTGCGACCACCAGGACCGATCACTGTTCCAATCAATTCAGGATCGATACGGAAGCTCAGCAGGCGTGGTGCATGGGGCGACAGCGTTTCACGGGGCTTGTCAATCGCCTCGAGCATTTTCTCGAGGATATGCAGGCGAGCTGGGCGGGCTTGATTGACAGCTTCAGCCATAACCTTCACTGGTAAACCAGTGATTTTCATGTCCATTTGAAGCGCTGTGATGCCTTTCTCACTACCAGCCACCTTGAAATCCATGTCGCCAAGGAAGTCCTCAATCCCCTGAATATCGGTGAGAATTTTGATGTCCTTGCCCTCTTTAATCAGACCCATCGCGGCACCACTTACAGGGGCTTTTAAGGGCACACCGGCATCCATGAGAGCCAACGTGCTGCCGCAAACTGAGCCCATGGAAGTGGAGCCATTGGAGCTCAGCACTTCGCTCACGACCCGCACGACATAAGGGAAGGTGTCTTTCTCAGGCAAGACGGGAAGGATGGCTCGCTCCGCTAGAGCGCCATGGCCGATTTCGCGACGGCCGGGCGATCGCATTGGACGGGTTTCGCCAACGGAGTATGGGGGGAAGTTGTAGTGATGGAGATACAGCTTCTCGGTGTTGGGATGGAGGTCATCCATTTCTTGGGCATCACTGGGGGTTCCCAAGGTCGCAGTGGATAAAACCTGCGTTAAACCACGCTGGAACAGACCTGAGCCATGGACTCGACGGGGCAGAACTCCGGCCATCGCGCTGATTTGACGGACCTCATCCAATCCACGCCCATCGACGCGCTTGCCATCCTTCAAGATCTGCTGACGCATCAGCTTCTTGGTCAAAGCCTTAAAGCTGTTGTTCAGCAATTTCGAACTGCTGGAGACGGCCTGACGCACGGCGTCGTCTTCCTTGAGGGTTGCGATCGCTTCAGCTGCATCTGCTTTCACGGCTTCGAGACCGTTATCGCGCTCCTCTTTACTTTGCTCAAACTTGCTGAGCACAGCACTGATTGCTTTCGTGCATTGCTTTTCGAGGTAAGCAGGAACAGTGTTGTCTTCTTTGGGCGCTTCCGGCTTGACCTGCTTAATGCCGAGGTCCTTCAGCAGTGTTTCCTGGGCTTTGATGAGTTCCTGGATGGCTTCATAGCCGAAATCAATCGCCTCAATGACGTCTCCTTCGGGGAGTTGGTTGGCGCCTGCCTCAACCATCACCACACCATCCGCTGTGCCAGCGACGACGAGGTCTAAATCTCCTCGCTCAATTTCCCGGTAGCTCGGGTTTAGAACGAAGTCGTCTCCAAGCAGGCCGACACGCACGGCCGCCATGGGTCCATTGAAGGGAATGCCGGCCAGAAGCGTTGCGATGGATGCGCCTGTTACTGCCAGGACATCGGAAGGGACGCGTTCGTCCAGCGATAGGCAAGTGGCAACAACTTGCAAGTCGTCGCGCATCCAACTGGGGAATAACGGCCGCATGGGCCTGTCGATCAAGCGACAGGTCAGTGTTGCGCGCTCGGGTGGACGGGCTTCCCGACGCATGTAGCTTCCAGGAATCCGTCCGGCGGCATAAAGGCGCTCCTCGTAATCGCAGATCAGTGGGAGGAAATCGATTCCATCGCGTCCCTTTGATCGTGTTGCTGTAACAAGCACGGCTGTGTCGCCGCATTCGACCAAGACGGAACCACCCGCTTGGGGGGCAAAACGCCCTGTGGTCAGTCTTATCTCGCGTCCGTCAAACGAGATCGACTGTGTTTTTCCTTGCACGACGGCTTATGTCCTTTTGTCAATTGTTATTTTGACATTTCATGGTTTCCATCGACAAGAAAGGGGAGGCTTTCGCCTCCCCTTTCTTGTCGATCAATGTCGAGGGATCTGTCTTCTTACCAGCTGGACTTCACAACGCCCGGCAGTTCTCCCTTGTGAGCTCGTTCACGCAGTTGGTTACGGCAAAGTCCAAAGTCGCGGTACACACCACGGGGTTTGCCTGTCGCCCAACAACGATTACGGATCCGATTTGGGGCGCTGTTGCGGGGTAGAGCCTGGATTTTGCGATGGATCTCGAGGCGAGACATTGGGTCTGCCGCTGCATTGAACGCTGCCATTAGTGCTGCACGCTTGGCCGCATAGCGCTCTGTCATTTTTTTGCGCTTTACGTCGCGGGCAATCATCGACTTTTTAGCCATGCAGCTGAGGGCAGCGTTTCAACAGGTCTCGAATTCTACATTCATGGGCCGTTGAAGGACTAGCGCCCGAGCAACTGCTGAACAAAGGTCAATTGACTGGTGTCGCGAACGACAAGAACCAGAGTTAATCCCACAAGAAGAAGAAATCCGGATTGGGCGAATGCCAGTTGAAGGCGTTCAGGGACGGGTTTGCCTCGGACCCCTTCGATAAGAAGAAGTGCCATTTGGCCCCCATCCAGTAATGGCAAGGGCAATGCGTTGAGGACTGCCAAGTTGATTGAGATCAAGGCCATGAACAACACCAAACCACTTCCGCCTTGGCGACTGAGCTGTGCACCCATCTCCACAATTTTGACCGGACCGCTCACTTGTCCCGCCGTGGCTTTGAAATTGGTGATCAGACCGGCGTAGCCACTCACGGTTTGTCCCACGAGACGGATGAACTGACCGCCGGTGTGTTGGACCAGTTCCCCTAAGCCTTTGACGGGTCGGCTAGCTCCATTGAGGTTGGCTTGGAGCTGCGCCCCGATTTTTCCCTGTCCATCGGAATTTGATGGTTTGAGTTCAATCTGCTCAAGTTGGCTCTGACGAACCCGTTCGACGGAGAGGGTTGTGCTTGGTGCTGCCTTGACCAGCTTCACCATGGCCTCAACTCCGGCTTGTCCAGCTCCAAGTTTGTTGGAGTTGATCGAGAGAATCTGATCTCCAGGCCTGAGGTCAGCGCGAGCAGCTGCGCCATCAGGCTGCACATTCACCACAAGAACGCCTGGATCTGGATCGGCTGGAAGCCCCACAATCGCCGCTTGTCCCACCAGAACCACCAAGGCCAGCGCAAGATTGGCGAGAATTCCGGCGGCGATCACCAGAGCGCGCTGGGGGATGGGACGATTGCGCAGCAAATCGGGATCATCAATGGGGATGCTGCTGTCTTCATCGTCATCGGGGAAGGCCACGAAACCACCGAGGGGGAGGAGCCTTAGGGCGTAGGTGACACCTTTCCGTTGGCGTTTAATCAACGCAGGTCCGAAGCCGATGGAGAAGCCACTAACGCGGATGCCTTGAAGGGTGGCGGCAAGAAAATGTCCTGCTTCATGCACCACGATTAAGAGAGCAAGAACCAAGAGGGCCGCAAATACGTTCATCCAGCCGATTGCTGCTGAGTCAGCTCATTCTGGCTGGAGCCGTTCAAAGCCGACGTAAGGCACCAAGGGTTTGGGAAGAAGAATGCTTCCGTCTGATTGCTGCCCCGTCTCCAACAGGGCAGCCATCGTGCGCCCGACGGCCAAACCCGACCCATTCAGGGTGTGAACGAGCTGTGTTTGTTTTCCGTTTTTGGTTCTGATCGCTGATCGGCGAGCTTGAAAATCGCCGCATACGCTGCAGCTGGAGATTTCTCGGAAGGCTCCGGCCCCAGGCAACCACACTTCCAAGTCGTAGGTGCGCTGGGCCGAGAAGCCCAAATCTCCCGTACATAGATCCAAAACCCTGTAAGGCAACTCGAGGGCCTGCAACACCGCTTCGGCATCGGCGGTGATCTGTTGGTGTGCCTCCTCGGATTGGTCGGGATGCACAAACCAATACAACTCAACTTTGTTGAATTGGTGGAGACGGATGAGGCCGCGCGTATCCCGTCCGTAACTCCCCGCTTCTCGACGGAAGCAAGGGCTATAGGCCGAGTACCGGAGAGGGAGTTGATCAGCTGGAATGATTTCGTCGCGATGCAGCGACGTCACGGGGACTTCAGCCGTTGGGGTTAGCCAAAGGTCGTCGTCTGCGCAGCGGAAGCTTTCTTCGGCGAATTTCGGCAACTGGCCTGAGCCAGTGAGGCTGGCGGTGTTCACCAAAACCGGTGGCATCACCTCCCGGTATCCCTTGCTGGTGTGTAGATCCAGCATGAAATTAATCAGAGCTCGCTCTAAGCGGGCTCCCTGGCCCATCAGGGTGACAAAGCGGCTCTGGGCAATACGAACCGACCGTTCGGTGTCGAACAGGTTCAGCCGCTGAGCGATTTGCCAGTGCTCCTCTAAGCCGTCCTCAATTCTGGGTGTTCCCCAGCGACGCACTTCGACGTTGTCGTGTTCGTCCTTCCCATCTGGACAGAGTGGCGAAGGGAGATTGGGGAGACTGAGGAGCTGGTCGCGGAGTTGGCTGGAGAGTGCCTTCTCCTCCTCCTCAAACACGGCCACCTTTTGTTTGATGGCATTCCCCTGTAGGCGTAGGGCGGCAACCTCGTCTCCCTTGGGATCTGCGCCGGCCTTGATTTTTAAGCCCACCTCTTTGCCGATGCGATTGCCGTCGGCTTGCAGGGTGCTGCGTTCTTCTTCTAACCCTCGTTGCTGCCTTGCAATCAGCTGAAGGCCAGTGAGATCAATGGATTTACCCCGACGCTTCAATTGTTGAGCGATGACTTCGGGGTTGTCACGCACAAGGCGCTGGTCGATCACGGTTCCTGGAACAGCAACGCCGGCAGCCTATGGCAGCCCGTTCAGAGCACCTGGCCGACCATTACGGCAGCAACGGCTGAAAATACAGTGATGCCAAGGGCTGTCAGTGGATTTTGGCCTTGAGCAACGGCCACAGTGGTGATCACACCGGCGCCAAGGCAAGCCACACAAAGCTGCATGACGATGTCGTTTTGACGCTGCATGAAATCAGAGTTAGGTACTTGGAACGTAGGGAGTACTGCACAGCGATGCTCGCTCCATGAAGCGCATCTTTACGCCCCGTCAAGCTTCGTTACGTCCAGCAATAGAAGCCTGTCGTGCTCGACCTCCAGCCGCCCATTCTTTGAGGTGCGCGAGGGATTCGCTGGCGGTGCGGGAGAGGGGGATCAATTGGGATGCTGCTCGAATTAAATCCGTCTCATTGAGTTCACGGTGTTCGGCGAAGGCCAAATGCATGGCTTCAATCACCGTTTGCTCTAGTTCAGCTCCAGAAAATCCTTCGCTGCGACTCACCACGGTTTCCAGAGGGAGAGTCACGCTTGGACGTCGTTGTGCCAGATGAAGCTCAAGGATGCTCTGGCGTTCGCTTCCGCTTGGTAGATCCAGGAGAAAGATCTCATCGAAACGCCCTTTGCGCAGCAGTTCTGGTGGAAGCTGCTCCACCCCATTGGCTGTGGCAACAACGAAAACAGGAGAGCGTTTTTCGGCCATCCAAGTGAGCACATTGGCCAGTACCCGTTGACTCGTACCGCCGTCGCTTCGGCCATCGCCCCCAAAGCCCTTTTCAATCTCATCGATCCAAAGCACACAGGGCGCCATGGCCTCCGCGAGTTGGATCATGTCCCGGGTGCGCGCTTCACTCGCTCCAACCAAGCCAGCAAAGAGCCGACCAACGTCGAGGCGCAATAAAGGCATCGACCAGCTCCGGGCGATGGCTTTGGCTGTGAGGGATTTCCCTGTCCCCTGGGGGCCGACGAGTAGGACGCCTCGGGGCAGAGGAAGCCCAAAGCGTCGTGCTTCCTCAGAGAAGGCGCGATGTCGCTGTTGAAGCCAGCTCTTCAGAGAATCGTGGCCACCGATGGCTTCGGTACCTGAATCGCTGCGGCAGAACTCCAAGACTTCGCTCCGGGCGATGGCTTGACGTTTTTCCTCAAGAACCTCAGCGAGATCCTCGGCGCCGATGCTGCCGCGACGAGCCAGGGCACGCGCTGCGACCTGACGAACACGCATTTCACTCAGACCGCTACAGGCCTGTGTGAGCTCATCAAGAACAGCTGAGTCGAGGGCACTGCCGCTGTTTAATCCAATGTTGCTGATGAGCTGACGGAGGTCATCAGCATCCGGTAGGGGAAGGTCCAGCAAAGTCAGCGCTTCGTCGAGATCCGCTGGGGGGGTCCATTGTCCGGAGCAGAGAATCAAGCTGTGCGGAGTGCTCCGCAGCGACGTCTCCAGATTGCGCAGCATCCTCGCCACGCCAGGGTCATCACAGAATCGATGAAAGTCTTTCGCTAAGAGCAGGGAGGGACGACTGGGGTCGAGATTCTGCAACCACTGCAACATGGCCATCGGCTGTCGACTTCCGATTCCCTCTGCATTCAATGTGCCGCTCAGGCCATCGATGAAGTTCCAACTGATCAGCTGACTCTGTAGACGTGTGGCGGCCTGGCTCAACAGGGTTTCAACCCGAACCTCTTCACTACTGCGAATCCAGATCAGCGGTGTTCGCGCACGAATCAGAAGATCAAGTTGATTGCTCCAGGTCGTGCTGCTCATGGGTCATTTAGGCGCCGAAGCGCATCCCAGCGTGGGTCAATCGGGTGTTTGATGTTGGCGACAACCTCCTGGTTGAACTTTGGAGCGCCTGGACAGTTATCTCCGCAGTCGTTCACAACGGGTAATTGCAAATTCAATTGTTCGAAGGCCCATTGCTGGGGGTCGAAATTACCGCGTGGGTCGAGGGTTTCAACGAGTCCCTCCGGCTCCGAGATGTCTTCAGAGAGTTGAAGTTGATCTTCTGTTGGTGGTTGATCACCCAACCAGATCAGCTCAGAAGGAGAGGTCGTCAGCTGGTGATTGAACTGTCCAAGGCAACGGTCGCAGCTGAGCGTCACGATTGTGTTGAGCTCTGCTTCGACAGCAAGAACGTTGCCGCGATGCTCAGCTTGGATCTCACCCCGAACGGGGGTTAGCGATGGCAGGGCATCGAGATGTCCATCGATGACCCAAACTTTTGGATTGCCAAGGGCCCGGAGCTCTTGCAGAGCAACTGGCTCCAGCGCCGGAATCATTTGCCGCCTTTGGGTTCAAAGGGCAATCGTGAGTCGCTGGAGCCACCTGCAGTAGCCGTTGCCGTCACCGTTTGTTGTGAGGCCTGCTGATCAAGAATCTTTTGCAAGTTCTCGGGCAAAGCTTCTTTGGTAAGGATGAAGGTTTGCAGGGCTTGGAAAATATTGGCAATCACCATGTAGAGCAACACTCCAGCAGGCAGTGGGAAAAATAGGAACATGCCTGTAATCATCACTGGGGTGATTTTGTTGGCGGTGGCCTGTTGGGGATTTGCCGGCATACCCATACCGGATAAAAGTTGGGATAAGAACAGCGTTAAACCAAATCCACCCACCAGAATTGCAATATCCCAGTTGACGGCGCCGTCTGCATAGAAGCCCACCTGTCCGAGGGCTTTGATGAACAAAAAGCCGCTGCGGGCTGCTATTCCAGGAATCTTGGCCTCGACAGTGGCATCACCAGGGGCGATGGCAGTGATGGTGCCGTCTTCTGTGACGGTGACAATGTCATCACCCTTTGTCACGGACCAGGCTGGGGAGAATTTTCCAGGGTTCTCAATTTGAGTGAGAACGTCGGAAAAGGCTCGCCCATCCTTGGTGTGCACATTGACGCTGGCTGAATCGCCTACGCCAATTTTTGTGCCCCGGGGAAGGCTTGCGATCACGGGAACGTGATCGGTTTCGCTAATAAAAATTGAGTGGCTGGCGCTGTTGAAGGGTTTGGGTTCAACGGCTGCGATTTGGTCAGCCGGCAACACCTTCATGTTCAACGTGTAGGGAACATCCGCAAAGGGCGATCCCCGGAGGGTCGCGAACAGCGCGAAGAGGATCGGCATCTGCACCAGCAGAGGCAAACACCCTGCGAGGGGGCTGCCGAACTCCTTCATGACTTTGCCGAGTTCCTCCTGCTGCTTCTGGGGATTGCTCGCATAGCGGGCTTTGATATCCGCTTGCCGTTTTTGCATGACGGGTTGCGCGATCCGCATCCGTCGAGCGCTACGAATGGATCCAGCACTCAGGGGATAAAGCGCAACCCGGATCACCAGCGTCAAAGCCACAATGGCTAGGCCGTAGCTGGGTACCAATCCGTAGAAAAAATCCAGGATTGGAATGAGAAGGTTGTCGGAGATGTACCCGATCACGTTGAGGAACCCGGGGTTAGTGACGTTCTGACGCCAGTGTGCACGAACAGGGGCTTAGACGGCGAAGCCTTCGACCGACTTGTCAGTTGATGTGGATGAACGCTTGTTGATGCGTTCAAGGATGTAGGCCTCAACTTCCCTGAAGCGGGGCAATGAGCGCATTTCAAGTCGAGCGCCATCGTTCAAAACGAGCACCATGTCTCCCCAGGCACCGAATCCTCTAGGAACGGTCCTGACTTCGCTGATTTGTGAGTACACCACTTGGGTTTTGTCGTTGCCCATCCAGCCACCACACACGGAGATGCGTCGGCTTGTAATTCGAAAGCGCAGCCAAACAGCTCGAACAATGGCTCCAATCGTGAATGGCAAGCCAATCAAAGTGAATCCCAGCAGCACGTTGAGGATGAGATCTCCTTTGGCTGGACCACCTTCGTAGTGAACGTCTTCTTGAATGGTGGTCATCGTTCCAGACCTGCAATTTTCAAGAGACTGTCGCATTCTTCGAGCAATTGCGCGGGTTCGGCTTCCGCGGCATCGGGTCGGAGGCTGAGTAGCAACCATTTCCCTGCTAAGTCGGATCGCTGTTCAAGGCGTTTTCGAAGGTGGCTGTGGAGCAAACGCCTTAAGCGATTGCGGCGCACAGCTCTTTTGCTCACTTTGTTGCTGATCACCAAGGCACAACGGCAAGTTGTATCGCTTTGGTTACGGAGCTCAGAACGAAGTAACGACCGATCGCTGTCAATTTGGCGAAGCACCATCCATTTGCCGTGGTGACGGCACCGAGAACGGTGTAAACGGCTGAAGCAACGATGTCCACGCAGGCGCATGGAAGCTGGGAGCACCATCAGCCAACTAAGGATATGAGCGTTTCACATGAGGTGAAGTCAACTCATTCACCTCATCAACGTTGAGCACATCGCTGTGCTTAAACGGCCAACCGAGTCCGTCCGCGTTTACGTCGGGTGCGAATCACGCGACGTCCGGTATGGGACCGCATGCGAACACGAAATCCAGAAACCCGTTTTCTTTTGCGGCTTGTTCCACCGAAAGTGCGCTTCGTCATATCAGTTGTTTGGCGTCTGGCTCATCTGAGTAGAAGATTTTATCAGTCAGTCCATGTCGATCAACCAACTGCCGACGTAACCCGACATTGGTACGTCGCCGGGGGCCTGAATCAAAGCGTTCAACTGATACATCCGCTTTCCCTTGGGGTTGAACAACTTGATGCGAAGCGAGTAGTCACCTTCCATGGGCACGGGCTGGTCTGGAAAGACCTCGATGGCCGTTTGGTCATCATTCACCTCAAAGGTGGCGGGCACCTCTTCGAGGCATTTTGAGCGGCTCATCATGCTGCCCCGAGATGTGCGGCAGAGGGACATGCGTTCTGGTTTGAGTTTGGCGTCAAAAAAGTCAGGCACCGTCACGGTCAACTTGAGAATGGCTGTCTTGCGATCTTTTTCGCGAAGAGTGAGATACCAGTCGGCGCGGTCGTTCTCAATCGCAGAGGTTTGGTAGTAGTACAGCTTCTTGTAACCATCGTTGTTATCCCAGCGAAACTCCATGAGGCCCGACGTGCCTTGAGCTGTTGCGGGGGTTGGTGCTGTGCTGCTCAGGCATGCTCCGACCAGCAGTGCACTCGCGGTCGCTGCGCATGGCATGAGGCGTTGCAGAAGCGAACGGGGCATGGGGTAAAGCTTGATAATTTACTGATTCTCCTGAGTCCAGCGACAGGGCGACGCCTTGAGGGGTCGGCGGCTCATCTGTCAGTTGTGACGAGATCTGTCCGGTCGTAACCGTTGAGCCTCGCCCCGATAGGGGTGTAGGGGCTTTCGTTGGGGAGGCATCCAGGCGTGAGCAAGCACTCGGATGCAGCGTTCAAGGTCTCCTTGAACGGCCATCTGCTGGCAATCCAACAGGGCAACACAGTCCCATCCAGGGCGTTGACGGGCCATAGCTGCTGGAAAACAGGCGTCAAGATCGGCCGTGACTGAAAAGGTCACTGAAACGATCTGTTGTGGGGACAAGCCGTTCTCTTCGACGAGGGCATCAATCAAGTCTCGAACGGCGGCTTGGATGGCCGTTGTGGTGTTGGCAGCGCATGTTGTTGCTCCCCGAAGTCCGACCAATTTCAGATTGGTGTCGCTCATGGGCGATACAGCCAAAGCACCTGACCGCTTCCCATCAGCTCCATCGAAAGCCATTGCTGAAGTTGGCGGAAGATCTGAGAGCCCGGCAGCAAGTTGCTCACTTTGCGTCGCGGCTTACCAAGGGTGATCGGTCGAATGTCGTCCTGATCCAGGTCTGCCAGCTGGGCGGCCAGGCGAAGTGCATGGTCTTCGTCACCCAACGCATCCACAAGTCCTAGCGATAACGCTTGCTCACCACTAAAGACTCGACCATCTGCAAAAGTCTTCACCTGCTCCTCGGTGAGGTTTCGACCTTTCGCCACAACGCCAACAAATTGGCTGTAGCTGCTGTCGATTAAGTCTTGAAGGAGGGCGCGTTCTTCAGGGTTCAGGGCTCGATCGGGGGACAAGATGTCTTTGAACTTTCCGCTCTTCACCGTGTCGAAGCGAATGCCGATGCGTTCAAACACGCGGGATAGATCATTGCCCCGCAGGATCACGCCAATCGACCCGGTAATCGTGCCTGGGTTCGACACGATTTTCTCTGCGGCTACACCGATGTAGACACCGCCAGAGGCGGAAATATTGCCGAAGCTGGCCACCACTCGGCAGCCTTTCTCCCGCAGTCTCAGCAGCGCTGCATGGATTTCTTGGCTGTCTCCAACCGTCCCACCAGGACTGTCAATTCGTAGAAGAAGTGCGGGGAATTCCCGTCGCTTCACTTCCAGTAGAGCCTTGAGAACGCGCTGTCGTGTGGCTCCGTTGATCGGTCCCTCCACAACGATGCGCGCCATTCGGCGGTGTGATTTTCGACGCAGGGGCCAGATCATGTCGCGCAGGTCTAGACACCATGATCTTAAAAAGAGGCCTTCGAGCGTTCTTCATGCCGACCATTTGGCTCTGGCTGCTGATGGTGTTGCCCTTTGCTCTGTGGGGCACCGCCATGACAGCGATGGCACCGCTGTTGGCGACAGGTGGGCCATGGCTTGTAGCGGGATTGCGGCTTTTCCCTGCGGGTTTGGTTTTGTTGCTTTGGGTCGCTTGGACGGGGCGATCCGTCTGGATTGATGGCCGCGATTGGGGCTGGTTTGCCCTGTTCACTGTGGTGGATGCCTGTTTGTTTCAAGGCCTGTTGGCCGTTGGTCTTGATGGCACCGGTGCCGGCCTGGGGTCGGTGTTAATCGACTCGCAGCCATTGCTTGTGGCTCTTTTAGCGCGAGGGTTATTTGCAGAGTTGATCAACCCTGTTGGTTGGGTTGGTTTGGGTCTTGGTTTGGCTGGAATTTTTTGTCTCGGGGTCCCTGGCGAACTCCTCAACCATTGGCGGTTGTTGGCTGATCCCCCAGCCGTGCAGCAGTTGTTGCAGCCAGGTGAGGTCTGGATGTTGCTTGCCTCTCTCGCTATGGCCCTCGGGACTGTTCTCATACGCTTCGCATCTCGTCACAGTGATCCCGTCGCCGTGACGGCATGGCACATGGTCTTGGGGGGGATCCCTTTGCTACTTCTTTTCGGCTTTGAAAATGGTGTGAAGCCCATCGGTTGGTCCCTCGCTGATTGGGGTCGGATGGGGTTCGCAAGCCTGCTGGGGAGTGCTTTGGCCTACGGGCTCTTTTTTTGGTTTGCCAATCGCCGAGACCTTACAAGCTTCAGCAGCTTGGGATTCCTAACGCCGGTTTTTGCCTTGGCGACGGGCGGCTGGCTGTTGGACGAGCGTTTGGATCCCTTGCAGTGGGTCGGGGTTTTGTTGGTGTTGTTGTCGGTGATCTGCGTTAGCCAGCGTCGCCGGCTGTGGGAACGCGCTCCTGAACTGTCCTCTTAACAGTCCGTTTGATCTGTCCTTTTCAACTTTCCTTTTCAACTTTCCTTTTGAACTGTGTCGATGCCTGTGCGTTCTCTTGAGCTTGTGCTGGTGAATACCCCCATTGGTGCCTTGGGAAGTGGCCGAGGAGGGGGGGTGGAACTCACCCTCGCTTCGCTGATCCAGGGATTGGTGCATCGCAACCATCGTGTAACCCTCGTTTCAGCCAAGGGATCGACGCTGCCTTCGGGATGCTCAGGCGTGAGCCTGGTGGAGGTAGAGGGTGTCGATCAACCCAGCTGGCAGCACGCCGATGCCGACTCTGCTGTGTTGATTCCGAGGAACGGACTGTTGCCGGCGTTATGGGAGGCGGCTCTTCGCTGTGGGAAAAATGCCGATGCAGTCATCAACTTCGGTTACGACTGGCTTCCGCTCTGGCTGACTCCCTGGGTTCAACCCCGCTTATTCCATTTGATCAGCATGGGAGATGTGGCCAAGGTGATGCGTGAGGCCATTGAGTCCGTTGCCTCCAGTCATCCACAGCGCTTGGCTTTTCATACTCGCCGTCAGGCTGCAGATTTTCAGCTTCCTGGAACCGCCAGGGTGGTGGGCAATGGCTTTGATCTAAGCAATTATTCCCTGCAAATGTCGTGTGATGGCCCTTTGGGCTGGGCAGGGAGAATCGCTCCAGAAAAAGGTTTGGAGGATGCGGCTCGCGCTGCCGCTGCTCTCGGCGAGTCGCTGTTGGTCTGGGGCTTGCGCGAAGACCCTGCCTACGCCGATGCCGTTGAAGCGATGGTTCCGACTGGAACGATCCAGTGGATGGGATTTCAGTCCACCCATGAGTTGCAACGCCAGTTGGGTTCCTGTCGTGCCCTGATCAATACACCCAAATGGAACGAGGCCTACGGGAATGTGGTGGTGGAAGCTTTGGCCTGTGGAGTCCCAGTGGTGGCCTATGACCGCGGCGGTCCTGGAGAGCTCATCACCTCTGGTGAAACCGGTTGGCTGGTTTCACCAGACGATGTGCAAGCCCTCGTGACAGCTTTGGGTCATGTCGATCAAATTGACCGTCTCAAATGTCGTGCGTGGGTAGAAACAAACGCCACATGCGATGTGTTCAGCGCTCGGGTGGAGGCTTGGATTCGTGATGGATTGGAGGGGGATGTCAGCATTACTTAGATGCATGGAAGGGCCTTGCCGGTGAATGTGTCCTGCCCTCAGCGACGACAGGTCCTTGCGTTGGTGCTTGGTCTTGGAGTGTTGATCACCTTGTGGCGCCTCGGTGCGACTGGGGTGATGGATGAGACGCCGCCATTGTTTGCCGCGGCTGGTCGTGCCATGGCTGAGACGGGTGATTGGCTGACTCCACGGGTGAATGGCTTGCCGCGATACGACAAACCGCCTCTTGTGTATTGGTTGATGGGGCTTGGTTATTCCTTGCCAGCCCGTGACCTCTGGGATCCACTTGGTAGTTGGGCGGCGCGGTTGCCATCGGCCCTGGCTTCGATCGCGTTGATGATCACCCTTGCGGACACACTGCTGCGCTGGCCGCAGCCAGACGATGATCGGCCGAGGTGGACAGCGGTGATCTCAGCCCTTGCGTTCGGTTTGTCCCCCCTTGTTTTGGTGTGGAGTCGGACCGCCGTTAGTGATTCTTTGCTGTGTGGATTGCTGGGGATCAGCTTGCTTTTGCAGTGGCGACGATTTGTCGATCCAAGCCACGTGTCCTGGTGGCCTGCATGGGTTGTTCTTGGGTTCGCGGTGCTGGTGAAAGGACCGGTGGCCGTGGTGTTGTCCGGTTTGGCGTTGCTGTTGTTCTCTGCATTGCGTCGCGATCTGCAAACCCCTTGGAGACGCTTGCGTCCGCTGCCCGGTTTGTTGATTACAGCGCTGATCAGTCTTCCTTGGTACGGACTTGAACTGTTGGTGGAGGGCCAAGCCTTCTGGGACAGCTTTTTTGGATATCACAACCTTCAGCGCTTTACTTCGGTTGTGAATGACCACCTCCAGCCGTGGTGGTTTTTCGGGCCAGTCATGGTGGTAGCTGCCTTGCCCTTCACTCCCTTCCTGATCCTTGGTTTGGCTCGGGTGCCGCGATGGCGGGTGCCGCCTGAACACTCTCTTCAGCAATTTGCTGCCTGTTGGTTGGTGGCCGTATTGCTGTTGTTCACTGCAGCAGCTACCAAACTTCCGAGTTATTGGCTGCCGGCAACTCCGGCAGCTGCGCTTCTGATGGCACTGGCGACGACACGTCGAGACCGTTGGCAACGCTGGGCTTGGGTCGCCTCGATCGGATTGGTGGCTTGCTTGGCCGTCATTTTTTGGTTGTCCCCTGTCTGGGTTGGATGGATTCGTGATCCAGAGATGCCCAGCCTCGCCCCCGATCTATTGGGCAGTGGTTTGGTCTGGAGAGCAGCGCTTTGGTTCAGTGTCGCGGCGGTGTTGAGCTCCGTTGTGTTGATCCAGCGCAAATCGTCGGCGATCGGTTTGCTATCCATGCAAATCCCGTTGTTGTTGTTTCACGTCAGCGCCTTAATTCCGATCGCGGAACTGGCGGATCAACTCCGTCAGGTTCCGGTGAGGCAAGTTGCGGAGCAGATGGAGAAGCAACACCTTCCGGGAGAACCTCTCGCAATGGTTGGTGCGATGAAGCCATCACTTCATTTCCACACCGGCCAAGTGATTGTGTTTGAGGGGCGTTCGGACGGAGCCTTGGTGAACTTGGCCGATCGACTGGCTAATGAACAACGCCGTGGCTGGGTTGGGCATCCTCTTGGAACCAAGGATGCTTCCGACACCGTTTTGATTGCCATCGATCGGGGTACGTCCGCTCAAGACCATTGGCGCGGTCTTCGCCCGATTGATCTCGGTCGTTTTGGTATCTACAACCTCTGGCGGGTTGATCGGAAGCGTTTGGAACAGCGTGCTGATGCGTTGAAATCCGATGGAGTTGATCTGGATTGGCGTCAGCCGAGACCAGAGCGATTCTGATCGGGATCGAGGGGCTGGGAGGATTGTTGGGAGAGCTTTTGACGGTGGCAAAACCCGCAGTGCTCCCATAATTTGATTTCTCCATTCGGAGCCGGTCTTTGACAGCTGGGGCATGTGCCCATGCCGTGGATATCAATTCGGCTTGGGTGTCGCGCCCAAATGGTGGTTTCGTCCTCAATCTGAGGAGACGCCATGGCGTGATGTTGTTGGATGCGCAGATCCCGAATGGCATGGCCAGCTTTGGTCAGTGCGCTCAATAGTTGGGGCCGGTTGTACAGCAGAGCCTGTCGCCATTGAGGATGACTGGCTCCGACGGTGAGGATGCCCCGCTGTAGAGCCAAGGGACGGCAGTGCGGAGCGAGGCGCTCGCCAGCAATCGACGGCCAGTCTTGCCAGAGGGCCGCTAAATGATCATCCCGGCGCCAGTCCCGCTGCAGTGAACCAAGGCATTTTTTGAGTTGCTCTGGGGTCTTTCGCTGGGGTGACTGGAGCAACTCAAGGCCAGGTAGGCGTCGACGCTGGGAATCGGGGGCTACTGCCATCCCAAGACCATAGGCAGAGAAATGCGTGAGATCTCGCTAATCTCCAGCCGGATCCTTCTGCATGTAATGGGTTTCTTCAACAGGCTGAGCCGACTGGTTCGTGCCAATGCCAACGCCGCTGTCAGTGGCATGGAGGATCCGGTCAAGATCCTTGACCAGTCGGTCGCAGACATGCAGTCCGATTTGGTCAAATTGCGACAAGCGGTGGCTTTGGCGATCGCCAGCCAGAAGCGTCTCAGTAATCAATCGGAACAGGCCGAAGCCCAGGCGAAAACTTGGTATGAGCGTGCCGAACTTGCCTTGAAAAAAGGCGAGGAAGACTTGGCGCGTGAGGCGCTAACTCGACGCAAGACCTTCCAAGAAACGGCCACGTCCCTGGGCGCCCAAGTCAAGTCCCAGGTCGGTCAGGTGGACACCCTTAAAAAAAGTCTTGTGGCTTTGGAGGGAAAAATTGCCGAAGCCAAGACCAAGAAAGACATGCTCAAGGCTCGCGCTCAGGCGGCTCAGGCCCAGCAACAACTGCAAAGTGCCGTTGGAAGCATCGGTACCAACTCAGCCATGGCCGCATTTGAGCGGATGGAGGAGAAAGTTGAAGCGATGGAAGCCACAGGGCAAGCTGCCGCCGAGCTGGCTGGGACAGATCTCGAGAGTCAGTTCGCTGCCTTAGAGGGTGGCAACGATGTGGACGACGATCTGGAAGCGCTCCGAAACCAACTCAAAGCTGGTCCGGAAGCGGTAGCCCTTCCAGCGGCGGAGGTCTCAGACCAGGTCAAAGAGGTACAAGTCGAAGAAGTCGATGCTGACCTGGAGGATCTGAAGCGTTCCATCGATAAGCTCTGATTGACGCGGTTTTTGTCGTCGGGCTCCATAACATTGGCGAAGTCACCGATTTGCCTTGGCGCCTTCAGTTGTCGATTTCACGGATGCCGGTTTTGAAGCGGAGGTGTTGCAGGCTTCCGGCACCGTGTTGGTTGATTTTTGGGCCCCCTGGTGTGGTCCTTGTCGGCTCATCGCGCCGCTCATGACTTGGGCGGCAGAAACCTATGGCGATCAACTGAGCGTGGGAAAGATGGAAGTTGATGGAAATCCCACAACGCGTGATGCGTATCAGGTTCAGGGAATTCCTACCCTGATCCTGTTCCGTGACGGGGAGCTTGTGGCGCGGCACGAAGGGGCGATTGCTAAGCCCCAACTTCAAGCCTTCCTGGATGCCAACCTCTAAACGGTTGAATGCGCTTGGCAGTGGTGTCTTTGCTCGAAGCGATGCTGCTAAGCAGGCGTACCGAGAGAACGCTTCACAGCAGGCCGGGCCAGCACTGATCGACCTCTCTATCGGCTCTTCCGATCTGGCGCCACCCGAGCAGGTGCTTCAGTCGATAGCTAAGGCCGTTCTTGACCCCTCCAGCACGAGCTACTGCCTTCAGGCAGGGGTCAAGCCCTTCCATCGAGCTGTCGCTGATTGGTGTCGGCAGCGGTTTGGAATTGATGTCGACCCCGACCGAGAAGTTCAACTACTGGTTGGCTCTCAGGAAGGCACAGCCCATCTTCCGCTTGCCGTTCTGGATCACGGAGACCCGGCCCTGCATCTCGATCCTTGTTATCCGTCGCACTCAGGAGGGCTTCACCTGGCGGGTGCTTCTGTTCAGCAGCTTCCTCTCTCCCAGGAACACAACTGGCGGCCAGACCTGCAATGCATTCGAGCCTCGCAGTGGGATCTGTTGAAATTGTTTGTTCTTGGTTATCCCCACAATCCAACAGCTCGAGTGGGTGATCAAGAGGATTTGAATCAAATCATGGGGCTCGGGACGCGGCATCAGCTCGTGATTGCCCACGACAATCCCTATGTGGATCTTGCCTTAGACGGAGTGGCCCCGAGCTTGTTGCAGGCCCCCGGATGGCGAGATTGGGGCATTGAATTTTTCTCCTTGTCGAAAGGTTGGTGTCTTGGCGGATTGCGACTCGGTTTTGCGGTCGGAGCCGCACCGCTGATTGCAGCGTTACGGCAAACGAAGGCCGTCATTGATTTCAATCAGTCGCTCGCGTTGCAGCAGGGGGGAATCATGGCCCTGCAAGAGTTTGCGCATTGGCCTGGCCAGTTGCGTCCGATTTTTCGGGAGCGTCGTGATCGTGTTGTGCGTTTGCTCTCCAATCGGGGTTGGACCATCGCCAGTCCAGATATGGCCATGTATCTGTGGATGCCCCTGCCTGCAGCGGCCAAAGCCCGCGGTTGGTCTGATGAACAAACTGCTGCGGAATTGCTGCGGCGCAGTGGCGTTGCCCTAACTCCAGGCTCTGGTTTTGGGACCTCGGGGCGCGATTGGTTGCGAATGGCGTTGGTGCGCCCTGTCGCTGAACTCGAATTGGCGGCCCAGCGACTGATGGATGCTTTGGATGAATGAGGCCTGTCGACCCGTCCGCTGTGGTGGTCGATTGATGTGGCATTACCGCCGAATGGCGGGCGGTAATGCTCAGCCCTGGTTGCTTCGTTCTGTTCCGGTTTGCAGCAGCACGGAAGTGCTGCTGAGTCGTTGGTTGCAAGGGCCGGTCGAGCTCGAGCAGCCCTGTGCTGTGGTGGCGGCTCACCAACGATGGGGCACTGGCCAGTGGGGACGACGCTGGTCATCACCGCGGGGTGGTGTTTGGCTCAGTGCGGCCCTCCCTTGGCAAGGAGAGGGGTCAGGCCGTGCTGGCTTGTTGGGATTAGCCGTTGCGGTGGCGTTCGCGGAACGATTGGAGCGCCACGGCCTTCCGGTCCGGATTAAGTGGCCCAATGATCTTGTGTTGTCTGGCAAAAAGTTGGCGGGTTTGCTGCCCAGCGTCGTCCAGCGTGGATCGCGGGTGCGTTTGCTCCGCATTGGGTTTGGCCTCAATCTCTGCAATCCAGTGCCAATCGAGGGAATCGCTCTGAATCAGCTCGAGCGAGTTGGGTTCGTTGATCCAGCCCATTGGACTGCGGAGGTTCTTCTTGCCCTTGATCGTTGCCAACGGGCTGGAGGTGATGGCAGTTGGTGCCTGCCAGCCTTGAAAAGACTGCTTTGGGCTGAACAAATTCAGCATCCCCGAGATGGTCGGATCTGGATGATTTCTGGTGTGGCCTCTGATGGAGCGCTTCAGCTTCGCCATGGGACCCGAACTGAAGAGTGGCGTCGTTGGTCTTCATGAGCACTTGTGCTCCATACACTTCAGGGGCCGTTGCCTATGCCAGTCCACGTGCTGCACTGGTTCTCGCTGATTTGGTTGCTCAATGTCCCGGCTCCGCTCCCGCCGCCAGCCTCGGATTTTGATCAGTCTTTAGAAGCCTTGGAACGGCAACGGGTGATCACACCGCAGGAGCGGATGGGCCTGGAAACAGGGCGAGTGGGTGTTCCGATTCGATCCAAACACCGATCGGAGGCTTGTCGTGATGGAGCCCTGTCGCGACAGGAGTGTGCCTCCGGAGTGGTGACACGAACGGGTTCCCCGCGGGTGACGTTCCAGCCCACGCGAACTCAGCCGGTGCGGGTTCCGGTGTCGGCATTGCTGGCCGATGGGAGGGGAGGGTTCCGTTTGGAGTCTGTTTTTGCTGTGACGCCCAGACCTTTGCCCGTGCAGGGAAATGGCAACCGAGCCTTGTTGTTTCCAGTGGTTGGACAGGCCTTCAGCAGTAGTGGATTTGGTTGGCGGCTCCACCCCTTGCTCGGAAGCTGGTTGATGCACTCTGGTCGAGACTTTGCTGCTCCTGAAGGTGCCCCGGTGGTTGCGGCGCTATCCGGCACCGTGTTGAGTAGTGGCTTGGCCGGTGGATATGGCATTGCCATTGAGTTGGATCATCGCGAGCCGAGGAGGCGAACTTTGTATGGCCATCTTTCAGAGTTGTATGTGAAGGCAGGTCAATCGGTGCAACAGGGTGAAGTGATTGGACGCGTCGGAAGCACCGGTTTGAGTACGGGTCCGCATTTGCACTTTGAACTTCGCCTGCCGTCAGCACAGGTTTCTTCAGCAAAGTCTTGGTATTCCGTGGATCCTGGAGACTTCGATTTAGCGGGGCTCATGCCACCTGGTGAGGACCCGGTGGCACTGTTGATGTCTCAGCTCCTGGAGAGCCTGAAGCGCACTAATTAGCTGCTAGGTGGCTGCTTGAGATCTCAACATAAAACCCACACCACGGATGGTGTGAATCAAGGTGAGATTACTGTCGATTTCGATCTTTTGTCTTAGGTAGCGGATATACACGTCAAGTAAATTGTCGTCTCCAAAAAAGTTCTCACCCCAAACGCCACGCATAATTTCTTGGCGCTCGAGAACCCGACCTGAACGACGCATTAGAAAGTTCAGAAGGTCGTACTCCTTGACGGATAGGTGAATGGATTTTTCCCCACGTCGAACGTCACGGGTGCGCGTATTCATGCTCAAGTCAGCTATTTGTAAAACGTCTGTTTGTCCAGAACTACCCTCGGATTGGCTCGCAAAGGCGGCCATTCGTCGATGCATGGCGCGCAATCGTGCCATCAATTCATCGATGGAAAATGGTTTGATCAGGTAATCATCTACCCCTGCATCGAGGGCCTTTACGCGATCTGTCACCTCGTCATGCCCGGTAAGCATCAAAATGGGTGTGGTCACACCGTGGGCACGGATACGTTGACAAATGTCGATCCCACTGAAGTCCGGAAGATTCCAGTCGAGGATGATGAGGTCAGGGGTGGGATTGGTCTGGCTTTGGATAAGACCACTGGCTCCGTCGCTTGCCACTTGTACCTCGTAGCCCTCAACGTCTAGCTCGAGGCGTAATAAATCTGTCAATTTCTGCTCGTCATCAACGACGAGGACGCGGAGTCGAGGTTTCGTTTCCAACGACATCCGAACCCATAATTGGAAAGACACTAAACCCGAGCAGGGGTCTCGGTCGACATTTCCCCTAGATTTAGCCTTATTGCAAGTACTTGATGCCGAGCCAGGAGGTGTGGACGGAGGAGCGGATTCAGGTTTTACGAGAGCAAGAAAACTTGCCTTTTGTTAGGGCTGATTCTGCTGGAATTGTGCAAGAAATCAATCATCGCTTTCATGAGGTCTATGGCTGGAGTGATGACGAATTGATTGGTGAGTCATTGGGACTCATTCTTCCTCCGAGTTTTCGAGATTCCCATCACGCTGGATTTGCCCGCTTCAAGCTGACTGAGGTTTCTAAGGTTTTAAATCACCCTTTGAAATTGGCAACTTATTGCAGTGACGGTCGAGCAATTGATAGCGAACATTTCATCGTTGCTGAAAAAAAAGAGGACGGGAGTTGGTCATTCGCGGCCACATTGCGCCCACTTGTTTCCATAACTTGACCAGGATGCCGATGTGAGTCAGTCCGTAAATTCAAGCGAGAACGCATTAATTCAGCAGCTTCGTCAGTCCCTTGGAATGCTCCAGGTGGCTTTCGATGCTGCGACTGAAGCAATGTTGATCATCGATGCAGAACGTCAGGTTCACTGGGCTAATCAGGCCGCGGCTGACTTACTGCTTGGTGGAGTCCCAATCCAGCTAGCGAATCGCAAACTGGATGAACTGATGGCTTTGAAGCCTGAGCAGGTTGATGGTCACCCCATGTTGGCCTTGCTGGATCGTCGTTATCCCCTGCCCAACGCATCTGGGGATGGTCGATGCCGACTTGCGCTAAGTGATGGCGGACGATCTGCTTCGCTTTGGCTGCGCTGGCGACCGGTCGAATTAATTCAGGCCCAATTTTTATTACTCACGTTTCGCGATCTCAGTCCAGATGAGCAGGCGTTGATTCAGCAGCAGAGATTTATGACGGATCTCACCCATGAACTCCGAACGCCGCTCGCAATAGTGAATGGCAATTTGCAGCGGCTATCGCGCTTTAAAGACCTGCCTTCAGCGGCACGATCTCGCTTGGCCATGGTGGGCGAGGAGGTGGATCGCATTCGGCGTTTGATCGACCATCTCTCCCTGCTAACGAGCCTAAAAGTGGATCCAGCACTGCTTGCCTTTGGCGAGCATGATCTCCGCCCACTGTTAAAGCGTTGGTCTGAGGCGTTGGATGACCAGGCCATAGGGCTCGATGGCCTGGATCAACTGCAGAGCACAGCGTGCATGGTGGGCCTCGATCCCAATGCTCTGCTGTTGGTTTTGGATCTTTTGTTAGACAACGCCCTGCGTTATGGAGATGGCAGCCATCCAATACAGATCCAGCTGCGCCGATTGGACCAACAGAACTGTGTTCAGATTGCAATCAAAAACCACGGAACAGGTGTTCCAGTTTCGGAATCGATGTTGAAGAGTTGGTTGAATCCGTTTATTCGGGGTGGGCTTCGCCGCGATGGTCGTCAGGTTGAGGGAGCTGGTCTTGGCTTGGCGTTAGCCCGTGAACTTGTGATGGCTTGGAAGGGCACGTTGGCCCTTGAGCAAAGCGCTTTGATGGATGGTTCTCTCACAACAGCGTTGCTGACGTTGCCCATCAGCCAGTCTGCGGGGAATGGAGGAGGTCCGGTAGACGCTCAAACAGATCGGGTTTGAGCACGTAATCTTCGGCGCCGTTGCTCAGTGCCTCCTGCTTTTTTTCGGCATCATTGAGAGCTGTCACGATCACCACCCGAGGTGGTGAGGTGAAAACGTCGTTCTGTTGAAGCCGTTTTAAGCAAGTCAGTCCATCGATGCCAGGAAGCATCAAATCAAGCAAAACAAGGTCAAACTTCTGTGCGCTGGCGTTGTCTAAAAAATCTTCGGCTGAGCTGTAGACCACGCCGTTGTGACCTTCATCTTGGATCTCTGCAAGCAAGAGTTGTTGGATACGGGGGTCGTCCTCAACGATCGCTACGGATAGTGCACCAGTTGACTCCTGCATGGCTTCATCCTTCTCTTTGCATTGTGAGCTGTTCAGATTGCACCCACGGAATGATCTAAAGCGGAGTTGTTTAAACCCCAATTTGATTTGTTGATTTCAACGATGCGACCATCCTGAAAGCGAGCGATTTGTCGAGCTCGGGCAGCAACATCATCTTCATGGGTGACCAGCACAAGGGTGATTCCCTGTTGGTGAAGTTCATCGAATAATTCGAGGACTTCCCTTGTCGTTTGGGAGTCAAGAGCGCCCGTTGGTTCATCGGCCAAGAGCAAACTGGGCTGATTAATGATGGCCCGTGCAATAGCCACCCGTTGCTGTTGCCCCCCCGAGAGTTGATTCGGTCGGTTCTCTAAGCGTTGTCCAAGCCCAACCCTCTCCAGGGCTGATCGCGCCCGCGTTCTGCGCTCTTCCGGTTCGATACCGGCATAGATCATCGGCAACATCACGTTGTCCATGGCCGTTGCATTGGGAAGAAGATGGAATTGCTGGAAGACAAAACCCAAAGAGCGGTTTCGAACCTCAGCTAAGGCATCGTCATCCAATTGATCAATGGCCATGTCATTGAGGCGATAGCTGCCCTGGGTGGGGCGGTCGAGGCAGCCGAGGATATTCATTGCCGTGCTCTTACCGGATCCACTTGCACCCATCACAGCGAGGTAGTCCCCTTCTCGAATCACAAGATCGAGCTGGTCGAGCGCTTTAACGGCTAGGTCGCCAGAACCATAAATTTTGCTGACACCGCGAAGTTCAGCAATCGCTTTGGGATCAGCCTCAACCAAGACCCCTCTCACCGACTAGGGCGATGGCCTGTTGGAGCAGAGGTGTCTCAGAGACAGCTTCGTTCGCCCATTGGAAGAGTGGATTGGAGAGAATTCCACCAATAGCTGTGACGCCAACACAACCGATTAGGGCGACGCGGAGAGGCTGCATGCCCATCAGTGACCAATCGATATCTGGATAATTTTTAACTACATCGGATGCCTCATGGGGCTCCTTCACAACCATCATTTTGATGACGGAAATGTAGTAGTAAATAGAGATAACTGACGTAATTAGCCCTACAACAACGAGTAGGTATTCGTGATTAGCCCAGCCGGCAAAGAAGAGATAAATTTTTCCGAAGAATCCCAGCATTGGCGGAATTCCTCCAAGAGATAACAAGCAAAGGCTCAGTCCGAGCGTGATCAAGGGATCTTTTTGATAGAGACCCGCATAATCGGAAATGCGGTCGCTACCTGTACGAATTGAGAACAGGATGATGCATGCAAATGCACCAAGGTTCATGAACAAATAAGCGGCCATGTACAAAACCATGGCGGAGAAGCCGTCTTCAGTTCCGCACACCATTCCGATCATCACGAACCCGGCTTGTCCAATCGAGCTGTAAGCCAGCATTCGCTTCATCGACGTCTGTGCAAGCGCGACGACATTGCCCAGGGTCATGCTCAGCACGGCAAGGACCGTGAATAGAAGCTTCCACTGGTCGTCGAATGCGCCAAAACATCCCACCAAAATGCGTAGGGCCAGTGCGAATCCTGCGGCTTTCGATCCAACCGATAAGAAGGCCACCACTGGGGTCGGTGAGCCTTCATAGACGTCCGGAGTCCACTGGTGAAAGGGAACGGCCGCGATTTTGAAGGCCACAGTCGCCAGAACAAAAACCAAGGACAGGGCCGCGATTGGCGTGGTGCTGGTTTGTAAGGCGAGGCCAATGACTTCGAGGCTGGTGCTGCCGCTGAGTCCGTACAGCAGCGATGCTCCGTAAAGAAATACTGCCGCCGCCGCTGAGCCCACCAAGAGATATTTGAGTGCCGCTTCAGAGCTGCGGGCATCTCGTTTCATGTACCCAGACAGCAAATAACTCGCGACAGAGAGGGTCTCAAGCGAGATGAAGATGCTGACCAGATCCGTTGCCCCGCAAAGGATCATCGCTCCAAGGGTCGCCGCTAAGAGAATCGCCGCGTATTCGCCGACAGGAGTTCCGCTTTTTTCGGCATATCGCCAGCTAATCAGCAGTGACAACAGCGTTGATGTGGCAATGACGGCCCGGAAAGCAACAGCGAGGTTGTCCGCTAAAAACGCTCCAAGAAAAGAGGGCTCAAGGGGTGCATTCCATTGCAATGCCAGCAGAACGAGAGCGCTGCCTAGCCCGAGGTAACAAATCAGTGGAACCCAGCGTGTAGCAGCCTTTTCGCCGGCGAGATCCACCAACAGTGTGGCGATCATCGCCAAAAGAACGGCCCCCTCTGGCAGGACTGCCGAGGCGTTTAAGGAAAGGTTCAGCAGCTCACCGGGGGCGGCCATGGCCTGGGTGGCGAGGAGAAGAGCACCCATCTCGGGCATGACGGCCTGAATTTCGTTGCGCTGGGTCGACTGTAGCGGCGTCCATCCAACCCAATTGGATATGCAGAAGGTTCCGCGGTGCGATAAAGAAGGTGATCGGTTTATTGGCCGCCTGTGGCGCACACCCTCGTCATCGTTGAAAGCCCTACGAAGGCCCGTACCATTCGCGGCTTTCTTCCAAAGGGATTCAAGGTCGAGGCATCCATGGGCCACGTCCGGGATTTGCCTAACAACGCCAGCGAAATTCCTGCCGCTGCAAAGGGCCAAAAATGGGCCAACCTCGGAGTGAACACCGAGGCTGAATTTGAGCCGCTGTACGTGGTTCCGAAGGACAAAAAGAAAATTGTTCGTGAATTAAAAGATGCTCTGAAGGGCGCCGATCAGCTGCTCCTGGCCACGGATGAAGATCGGGAGGGAGAAAGCATTAGCTGGCACCTGCTTCAGCTCTTGGCCCCCAAGGTGCCCGTGAAGCGCATGGTCTTTCACGAGATCACCAAAGAGGCCATCGGCAAGGCGCTGGATCAGACCAGGGACCTCGACATGGAGCTGGTTCATGCCCAGGAGACCCGCAGGATTCTTGATCGTCTCGTCGGTTACACGCTGTCGCCGCTGCTTTGGAAAAAAGTGGCCTGGGGCCTCTCTGCCGGTCGGGTGCAATCGGTTTCGGTGCGCCTTCTGGTGCAGCGCGAACGGGCTCGTCGGGCCTTCTGTAGTGGCAGCTATTGGGATTTAAAAGCCAAGTTGGAGCAAGGCGGTCGTGGCTTTGAAGCGAAACTCACCCACGTTGCGGGACGGCGAATTGCCAGCGGTAGTGACTTTGACGAAAGCACCGGTGGCTTGAAATCTGGAGCCAATGTGCAATTGCTTCAGGAAAGCGAGGCGAGGGCTTTGGCCGACAAGGTTCAACAGAGCCCTTGGACGGTGGATTCGGTGGAGGAAAAGCCAACCGTGCGTAAGCCCGTTCCTCCGTTCACGACAAGCACGCTTCAGCAGGAGTCCAACCGCAAGTTGCGCCTCTCAGCACGGGAAACAATGCGTTGCGCTCAGGGCCTGTATGAGCGCGGATTCATCACCTACATGCGGACGGACTCCGTCCATCTGTCCGATCAGGCCATCAGTGCATCCAGAAGCTGCGTCCAAAGCCTCTATGGCAAGGATTATCTGAGCCCAGGACCGCGTCAATTCAGCACGAAGGCACGCAATGCCCAAGAGGCGCATGAGGCGATTCGTCCTGCGGGAGAAAGTTTCCGCACGCCTGGAGATACCGGTCTCGATAGTCGTGATCTGGCGTTGTATGAGTTGATTTGGAAACGAACCGTCGCCAGTCAGATGGCTGAGGCAAGGCTCACGATGCTCTCCGTCGACTTGAGCTCGGCGGATGCCAGTTTTCGAGCCAATGGCAAGCGCATCGATTTTCCTGGGTTTTTCCGCGCCTATGTCGAGGGAAGTGATGATCCCGACGCTGCTCTAGAGGGGCAAGAGGTGCTGCTGCCGTCGTTGGTTGTTGGCGATAAGCCCAAGCCGAAAGATGTTGATGCTCTTGGGCATCAAACCCAGCCGCCCGCTCGATTTAGCGAGGCGTCCTTGGTGAAAATGTTGGAAAAAGAAGGCATTGGACGACCATCCACCTATGCCTCGATCATTGGCACCATCGTGGATCGCGGCTACGCAACGATTCAAGGCAATGCCCTGACTCCAAGCTTTACCGCTTTTGCTGTAACAGCCCTACTTGAGGAGCATTTCCCCGACCTGGTGGATACCAGTTTCACGGCTCGGATGGAGAACACCCTCGACGAGATCTCCCACGGCAAGGTGCAGTGGCTTCCGTATCTCGAAGGGTTCTACAAGGGCGAACAGGGGCTTGAAACCCAAGTGCAACAGCGGGAGGGGGATATCGATCCAGGAGCGTCTCGAACGATTGATCTCGAGGGACTCACCTGCGTTGTTCGCATCGGTCGGTTTGGTGCCTATCTCGAGTCGAAGCGTGTGAGTGATGACGGTGAGGAGGAGTTGATCAAGGCAACGCTCCCCCGTGAGATCACCCCAGCAGATCTGGATCAAGATCAAGCTGAATTGATTCTCAAGCAAAAAGCTGATGGACCTGAGGCCCTCGGGGAAGATCCCGAAACTGGCGACTTGGTCTACCTGCTCTTTGGCCAATACGGCCCTTACGTTCAGCGTGGTCAGGTCAGTGATGAGAATCCCAAGCCCAAACGTGCATCGCTACCAAAAGGGGTGAAACCCGAGGATCTCAAGCTCGACGATGCCTTGGGCCTCTTGCGGTTACCGCGGCTCTTGGGAGAGCATCCCGATGGTGGCCGTATCCAAGCTGGTCTGGGTCGTTTCGGCCCCTATGTGGTTTGGGATAAGGGCAAAAGCGAGAAGGATTACCGCTCCTTGAAGGGAGAGGACGATGTGCTGATGGTTGGTCTTCCCAGGGCTTTGGAGCTCTTGGCGATGCCCAAACGTGGTCGGGGTGGACGGACTGCACTGAAAGACTTGGGTAAGCCAGAGGGAAGTGAGGAGACCGTTCAGGTCTACGACGGTCCTTACGGTTTGTATGTCAAACAAGGCAAGGTGAATGCGTCTCTGCCGGAAGGCAAGGGCGCAGAAGACGTCACCCTTGAAGAAGCCGTCGAACTGTTGGCAGCGAAGGCGTCAGCCACAAAGGCAAGCCGTAAATCAACGGCGAAGAAGCCTGCGGCAAAGAAGCCTGCAGCGAAAAAACCAGCAGCGAAAAAGGCTCCTGCTACAACAAAAACGGGTCGGCTTCGGGCAAGCGCCGTGCGGGTGATTAAGCCGGGAAACAGCTAATGGTGCAGCGCCTGACGTGGTTGGTCCCTTTGGTTTTGCTCCAGGGGTGTGCCGGGACTCCGTTGGCAGAACGGTTGGAGACGAGTTTTGGGACTCAGGATGCTGCACTCCTGACGGCACCGGACAAAGTTGTTGAGAGCCAAGCGGCTCGATCGGTACAAGCCAACCCCACAGGCTCGGTAATCAAGGACTCTGTAAGCCCTGCTGCAGACCTGCCTGACGCGGAGACGTCAGCTTCGAATCTAATAACGACGAATCCAATAGCGTCGGATCCAATACCGTCTGATTCACCATCCTCGAAACCACCATCCTCGAATCAGCCCCAGGAGCCTTATCGGATCACCATCCGTCTCTCCGGAGCTGACCCAGCTGCTCCGGCGGAGGCGGTCACGCGGGTGCTACGGAATGCTGATGTGAGTTTTGCCGTAGAACGCATCGAGCGGATCCAACCATGAGTTTGGATCCACAGCCCCTGAGCCGTCAGCAAGCTTTGCGGCTCGTGGAAGGGTCTTATCTCGCGGCAACGACAGGCTTGATCTGGCTGGCCTTGTATTACTTACCTGTCGGTGGAGCCCTGTTTCGATTGGCTCTTCCACTCCCATTAACCCTGCTTCAGTTGCGTCGTGGGGGGAGATCTGGGGCGGAGGGTCTGCTTTTGGCAGTGCTTCTTTTGACGGCGCTCATGGGTCCAGTCCGTGGACCACTCCTGCTGTTCCCCTATGGACTGTTGGCGTTATGGCTGGGTTGGAGTTGGTGTCGAGGATGGAGTTGGTGGTTGAGTTGGAGCGTGGGAGTGGTGCTGGGCACCTTTGGATTTCTGGTGCGTGTTGTGGTCTTGTCCCTTCTCGTGGGAGAGAACCTCTGGGTGGTGATTACGCGCGCTGGAGCTGGATTATTGGATCGTCTCATCGCCTTGCTGCATCTCCCCTTAACCCCTGATTTAACGCAGGTTCAACTCATGGCTTTCGCTCTGGTGGTTGTGCAGGAGGTGATTTACGTGCTGTCGCTCCATGCACTGGCCTTTTGGATTTTTCCGCGATTGCGCTCGCCTATTCCTGAGCCACCTCCCTTGCTGCATGGACTGGTTGCCCTCGACCCCCTCTGACGTGCGGGAGTGGCCTGCAGGGTGCCGGCGTGTGGGTCAGCCGGATGATTCCGCTGATCCAATCGCCATGATGGCGCCGTGGCTAGATCAGGACGTGCTTCCTGATGTGTTGCTGTTGCTGGCTGCGACACGAACGGCTGAGCAGGAAGGGATTTCTGCGGCAGGTGCCACTCCTGCCGCACGCCGGATGACCGCCTTAGCCGATGCCGAGTTGTTGTTGAAGGGTCCATTAGTGGCACCCCGTTGGCCTTTGCCGACGCTTCCAGCAGGAGTCTCGCCGGCCTTGCTGAGTCACGCTGTGGCCGCTCGCTTGGGCTTGCAACCTCAGGTTGCTGCCGTGGGTTTGATGAGCCAGCCAGATTTCGATCATTTGCAACTTGAATCCCCGGACCTGGGCCCGGCTGACTGCTTGTCCTCCGGGGCTGCGATGCCCCAGGACCGAGTGAATCATCTTTGGCGGCAAGGAGAAAAACTGGGTGCCGGGTTGCAGCGACCGCTGGTACTGGCCGAATGTGTCCCAGGGGGAACAACCACTGCCCAGGCTGTTCTCACCGCTTTGGGGTTTGAGGTTGGCGATTTAATTAGCGGTAGTGCCCGCCAACCGCCCAAACGCTTGAAATCCGCTTTGGTTGCCCAGGGATTACGGAAGGCCGACCTGATCAAAGGCTGCAGTGCAGAACAGGTGTTGGGGGCGGTTGGGGATCCGTTTCAGGTGGTGGCGACGGGATTGCTGGTGGGCGCTGTTCGATCACAGCAACCCGTGCTTTTGGGGGGCGGCAGTCAAATGTTGGCCGTTTTGGCGTTGGCCTTGCATGCTTTACCAAAGCAGGCTGGAGCAGCTTTGCTGCGTCAGGTTCTTGTGGGGACAACGGCTTGGCTTGCTGATGAAGGGGCTAGCGCCGGTGGAACCTCCCCCCTGGATCGTCTTGTCGATGCCATCGGCGCACGGTTTGGCGCATCGCTGGCCGTATTCGCCTCAGGTGTTCACTTTCATGCCAGTGCCCATCAGGCTCTGCGTGACTATGAACTCGGATATGTCAAGGAAGGTGTTGGCGCTGGGGCGTCGTTGCTCTTGGCTCAGTTGAGGGGGGTCAGTCGTCGTGTGTTGGTGGAGGACTGCGACCACGCGATGGGCCAACTCTTGAGTCGCCCCGTAACGTCGATTTCATGACGATGCCTCTTGATCCGTCCAGCGGAATTCGTCGCCGTCATCTGCTGCAGATGATTGGAGGAGCTGGTTTGATCAGTTTGGTGGGGTGTCGCTCTGGCGGTGTGAACCCCCAGCTATTCGCTCCAGCAGGCGTTCTACCCAAATCCTGGACGATGGCGTTGCCGGACCCCTGGCAGCTCACCTCTGCCAAGGCTCTTGATCAGTGGACCCAGGCGGATTCGGCTCAGGCGGATTTGCTGGCCTGCACCGATGGTTGGCTCGGAACCCTTTCTGCCGTTGCTTTGCAGCCGATTGAGGCAGCTCCACTGCGGAATCAGCTCGATCCACTGGCGCTGCGATTTCTGGAAACTCTGGGTCCTTTGGCCTCCCAGGTGCTGCCTGTTGGTGTGAGCCCTTGGGTGTTGTTGGTGCGGCGAAACCCTGTCGTGGATGCGATTAAGCATGGGGGTTGGCAGATGTTGCTCGACCCTCAGCTGCAGGGCCAAATTGTGTTTCCTGCCAGTCCCAGAGTGGTGATCGAGCTGGCCGATCGCCTTGATCAACCGGATGCTTTGCAGCGTTTGCGTCGCCAAGCGCTCACCTTTGATGATCGTCAAGGGGTGAATTGGTTGCTGAAAAGTTCAGCCAAGGTGGTGGTTTTGCCGTTGCAACGCTGTTTGTCCTTGCTGAGGCGAGATCCACGAATGGACGTGATCCTGCCCAATGAGGGAGCGCCGTTGCATTGGACCGTGCTCGCCAGGCCCGAGGACACGCAAGAACCTCTCCCCCAACAATGGGTGGAGCAGGCATGGCGTGAACCGATGCGCCGGCGACTTCTCCAAGATGGTTGGCGGGCTCCTCTGCCGACGGCAGTTCTCGAAGCTGATCGTTTCAAACTCCCGGAACGTTGGCGATCGTTGGTGCTTCCACCTGATGACCTTTGGAACCGTTGTTGGTCGCTACCGCCCCTGAGCCCTGAGCAGAGTCTCAGTGTGGGGGAACGTTGGCGGGCATCAGCTCCATAACCGTCTGCGAGGTGCCGCGATCAGTCGGCTGTGGGTGTCCGCTAAAAGTTGTGGAATGTTCAGTCCATGGGGACAGCGCGGTAAGCAATCGCCACAACTTTCACAGGCGGAGGCATCAATGGTGTCCCACCAGTGACCAGCTCGACCGATCAGGTTGTAACGCTCCTGGCTGTACTCGATCAGGTCATGTCCCAGGGTCAGGTTGCGGAGGCGAAGAAGATTGGGAATCGGGACCTGATTTGGGCATGGCAAGCATGCACGGCACTGTCCGCAGAGATCGTTGCCTAAGCGCCTTCGTTTGCGTTGCTCCAGTTGATGCAAAACATCCTTTTCCTGTCGCTGAAGGGGCCCATCCTCTTGGGCTAATTGCGCAGCGGCGGAGAGATCTTCGGCGGCGGCGGCTCCGAGGGTGAGCGTCGATATGCCCTGAGCCAGGAGGAAGCGATAGGCCAGAACCAGCGGGTCGAAGGGTCGACAATCGTCCTTCAGGGTTGGGCTCGGTGATTGCAGCCGCCCCCCTTTGTCGGCAGGAGAAATGGCCATAACTCCGATGCCTTGATCTAACGCCCAGCGCGCCAGCGGTATGCGCTGAGGGTCGAACAGGTGAAGGTGAAGACTGCAAAAGTCGAAACGCTGGCTCTGGAGTGCTTGTTCGATCAATGCACTCGTGCCGTGGCTGCTGAAGCCGAGCTGCGTCACGCGGCCGCTGGACACGGCCCACTCCAGGAGTTGGGCACCGTCCCCGCTCAGGGCCCAATCCAAATGCTCCTGTCGGTTGATGCCATGGACCGCGAGATTGTCGAGGGTGTTGAGGCCTAGCCGTTGAAGGATGCCGTCGAGTTGGCGCTGGCCTTCGGCAAAGCTCAATCCCGGCAAGAGTTTGCTGGTTGTTACCCATCCACCTTCGGGAATGGTGGAACAGTGGTTGAGAGCTTCTCCGAGAAACCGCTCTGCTGGTCCATAGGCAGGGGCGGTTTCTAGGTGATTGATCCCGATCTTGGCCGCGGCTTCAAGAACCGATGCCATCTGGTTCACAGACCCCAGGGCCCGCATTGTTCCAAGGGTGAACAGGCTGACGGGACGCCCAGTTCCGAAGGAGCGTCGTTTCACTGGCCCGGCGGAGTCTTGGGATCTGAGGAGGGCTCGTCGGTATCACCTCGTTTGTTCAAATGACGCACCAGGGCAGCTGGGCTGAGCTCATCAACAAATCGGCTAAAAGCGCTTTGGTCTGCGGCATCGGCTTCAGCATCGACGGGGATGGATGCCTCCGCGACCACCTCTTCCAGCATCCAAATTCCGCTTCCGGTTCTGACGGCAAGAGCAATGGCGTCGCTGGGTCTGGAATCGATTTCAATGAAATCCATCTCGTCTTCGTCGTCGAGCTCGTCCTCTTCCAAGTCGGGTCGAAGCTTGAGCACAGCATGAAAGGTGCTGTCTTCAATGGCGTGCACGATGACGCGCTCCAATTCCAGACCTCCTGCCACCAATAGGGCTGCCATGAGGTCATGGCTTAGGGGGCGAGGCGGATGCGTGTCTTGGAGGCCCGCCATGATGTTGTGGGCTTGCGCTTGATCGATCCAAATCGGTACCTGACGGCGTCCACTTGGATCACGGAGCAGGACGATGGGGCTTCGACTGGCGGCATCGAGAGCGATACCAGCGACGCTCATCTCAACCATGGCGACGCTTCGACGTTGACCGATTATGACTAATGAAAATCGCCCAGGCGATGTTTACAGGTCTTGTGCAGTCGGTTGGAACCATTCAGCGTCGTTCAGGGGCTGTAGTGGTGTCGGGTTGTGGACCATTTGCGCCCCTTCTTCTCGGAGACAGTGTTGCTGTCGATGGGGTGTGCCTCACGGTTGCTGAGTTGGTGGCGGATGGTTTTCGCGCTGATGTCAGTGAAGAGACACTGCGCCGTACCACCCTTGGCCGGAAGTCAGAACAAGGCGGATTTGTCAATTTGGAGCCTGCGCTCCGTCTTAGTGATCGCCTAGGCGGTCACTTGGTGAGTGGTCATATTGATGCTCCAGGTGAGGTGATTCACTTGGAGGCCTTGCCCCAGTCTTGGCACCTGGAAGTGCGTTGGTTAGAGCCGCGATTTGGACGTTATGTCTGTGAGAAAGCCAGCATCGCTGTGGATGGCATCAGCCTCACCGTGGCGGACTGCTGCCCAGAAGGGGTGACTTTTTCATTGGCGGTGATTCCGCACACATGGCAAGAGACGACCCTTCGGGGATTAGCCGTGGGTGATCGTGTGAATCTTGAAGTGGATCAAATTGCGCGTTACTCCGAGCGATTGTTGATCGACTCCCGGAAGGATGCTTATTCCAAACCTGCTGCTGAATTATCCGCGGCTTGGTTGGCATCGAATGGCTGGTCTTGATCGAGTTGAAGCAAAAGGATGACCCCAGAGTCCTTTTGGAGCTCAATTCGAAATTCTTGACCAGGAACCAGTCCGAGTTGACGCGTGTAGGCGTGACCAATGAGCAAATTTCCATTGCCATGGACCCGTGTTCGAAACTCAGCTTGACGCCCCCGTGTGCCTGTGGACGATGACGTGCTGCTCTTTGGCAATTGCCAGCCTTGTGCGTTGGCTTTGGCTTCGACGAGAGCCCGATAAAAACTCTTTTTGAGCAGCCGCCCGCTGGGTCCGACGTATCCGCAACCACGGGCAATATCGTCTTCCGGCCGATTGCTGAGCGATCTGGCTTTGTCAAGCAGCTCTTTGCCGACCAGCATTGTGGTACTCAATTCCTATCAATTTTGGCTTGAATGTATAAGGCCTGCAAGGGATCAGAGCAAATAAAGAATCACAAAAAGAACAACCCAAATGCCGTCAACAAAATGCCAATACAGCTCAGCCGCTTCAAGAGGGAAATGATTTTGAGCGGTGACGCGTCCACCGGTTTCGCGGGCTTGCCACCACACGATGAGGGTCATGACGGCCCCAAGGGTGACGTGCAGTCCATGAAAACCAGTCACTGCAAAGAAAGTGCTGGCGTAAAGGTTGTCGGTGAGTCCAAATGGAAGCGTGAAATATTCCACCATCTGACTGATTAAAAAGGCGATCCCCAAGGATGCAGTGATCAGAAGCCATCTCCGACACCGCGCATGGTCGCTGTTACGAATGGCTTGCCCGGCCTTATGAAATGTGGCGCTGCTCACAAGCAGTAACACGGTGTTGAGGATGGGAAGTGGAAGCTCGAGCTCATAAATGGCTCCGCTCGGCAGGGGATTCACCGCTTTGAAGGTGAGATAGGCCGCAAAGAAACCGGCGAATGTCATCGCGTCAGCCACAAGGAATGTGGCTAACCCGAACATTCGGAAGTCTCCATGCTCTTCAACGGCATGGCCGTGGGTTTCAGTGCTCTCGATTTCGGAGCTGTCGGTGCTGTCTGGCTGGACGGGAAGGGTGCTAGTCATTTGCCGCTGCTCCAAAGATCACGCCCGCTCGTGGCGGACAAGTCGATTTCATCGATTGGGACGCCATAGGCATAGGGCTCTTTCACCAGAGGTGCTTCTCCCACCCAGTTCTCCACTGGGGGGGGGGAACTGGTGAGCCATTCCGGCGTGAGCGCATTCCATGGATTATCTCCGGCGACCTTTCCATAAAAAGCACTGTGAATCACGTTCCACAGGAAGGGCAGGGTGCTGATGGCCATCAGCAACGCACCCACAGAGCTGATCTGATTAATCAAAGTGAACTGAGGGTCGTATTCCGCAACCCGTCTTGGCATTCCATTGAGACCAAGCCAGTGCTGAGGTCCAAAACAAAAGTTGAAGCCGATGAACGTGAGTGCGCAGTGGAAGCGTCCCAAATCTTCATTCAACATTCGTCCAGTGAACTTGGGATACCAGTGATAGATCGAGGCGAAAATGACAAAAACAGATCCTCCAAAAACGATGTAATGGAAGTGGGCTACGACGAAGTAAGTGTCATGTACATGGATATCGAAAGGCACCTGCGCTAAGGCAACCCCAGTGATCCCTCCGAGCACGAAATTCACGATGAATCCGCAGGAGAAGAGAACAGCGCTGTTCAAACTGATCTTGCCTCCCCATAAGGTGGCGAGCCAATTAAAAAATTTGATTCCTGTCGGAACGGCAATGAATGCCGTGGCAATGGTAAAAAACAAGCGCATCCAGGGTGGAGTTCCACTGGTGAACATGTGGTGTGCCCAAACAATCAAACCCAGAACAACGATGGCCATGATCGAGTAGACCATCGTCACATAGCCGAAGAGTGGCTTGCGAGCATGAATCGGAAGGATTTCACTTACCAGCCCAAAAGCTGGTAAAACCATGATGTAAACGGCTGGGTGAGAATAGAACCAAAATAAGTGTTGATAAACAACAACGTTTCCCCCAAGTGATGGATTGAAAAAGCCTGTATGGGCAACAATATCAAAACTTAAAAGAACTAATGTTCCGGCAAGAACAGGGGTTGATGCGACAACCAAGATGCTGGTTCCAAGCATCGCCCAGCAGTACATTGGCATCTGCATCAGCTTGAGCCCGGGACGACGCAATTTCAGAATTGTGGCGATGAAATTAATGCCACCGAAAATTGAACTGCCGCCCAACAAAAGAACACTAACGATCCATATAATTTGCCCAGTGGCAGGTGTTGTAATGCTGAGGGGTGGATAAGCAGTCCAGCCTGATTGGGCAGCTCCAGTAATGAAATAACTGGCTACCAACATCAGGCCAGCAGGCGGAATCAGCCAAAAAGCCACGGCATTCAACCGTGGAAAAGCCATGTCCCGAGCACCCACATAAAACGGGATCAAATAGTTCCCAAAGGCGCCGTTCACGACCGGCACGATCCAAAGAAAAATCATCACCGTGCCATGCAGGGTGAGGACTTGGTTGTAGACGTCCCGAGCCATGAAGTCGGCGACGGGGCTTGCGAGTTCTGTGCGGATGGCTCCAGCGAGAGCGCCACCGATCAGGTAAAAAACAAACCCGCAGACGAGATATTGCAGGCCAATCACTTTGTGATCAACGCTGAAACTGAAGTACCTCAACCAGCCCGTGGGCTGAAGTTTTGGGGCTGGTGCTGTGCTGTTGGGAGGAAGTGTGACAGTCATCTCAAGTGTTGGCGACTGTTGTGTCGGTAATAGGTGTCGGTTTGGCGTTACTGCTGAACCAGGTTTGCCATTCATCGGCTTCGTCCACCACAACGGTGGAGCGCATGCCTCCGTGGTATGGACCGCAAAGTTCTGCGCAGACGATCGGGTAACGCCCCGGTCGCGTTGCTGTGAAGCTCAATTGTGTGGGCTGGCCAGGAATGATGTCTTGCTTTAAGCGGAATTCAGGAACCCAGAAGGCATGAATCACATCCTTAGATTCCATGCGGAGTGTGATTGGACGATCGGCGGGAACATGAAGTTCGCCTGCGGTGATATCTCCGTCTGGATAGTGGAATAAGAAGGCAAATTGCATGGCTGTGACCTCGATGGGTAAGACATCGGCGACCATTTCTGAACCGACAGAGCCTGAACTGATCCCTCCCCAAATCCTTTCTTCGTGCATGCCCCCCATATGGTCATGGGCTAAAGGCACCATTCCTCCCATGCGGTCATAGATGTCGTAGCTGTAGAGACCTACGAACAGCACAACGATGGCAGGGACGGCCGTCCAAAAAATTTCCAGAGGGAGGTTGCCTTCAATAGCAACCCCGTCACCGATTTGACCGCTTCGCCGTCGAAAACGAATCAAACTGAAAATCAGAAGACCTGTAATGCCAACGAACAGAATGATTCCAATTGTGAAAAGAACCTTGAAAAGTTCGTCGTAAATCGGAGCGTTGACGCTGGCGTCGATTGGCAGAAGATTGATCGTTTGTCCGACCCACAGTCCCCCAAGGACTAAGGCCATCCCCAGCACAAGCGTGAGAATGGCGGACGGGATCTGCACGGATTAAATCCCTTACTTCCAACAGCGTATGGAGCAGCCAAGCCATCTCCATGAAGTGATTGTTAAGCCGTCGCTCTTGTCAGCAAAAGTGCACCATTTGCAGCCGAAAGATGTCGTACCCGTGCATAAAAGGTGACGCCAGGGATGTCATCGCTACGGTCAAAACAGGTCCTTTGAGAGCCCGCCGGCGGCAGCTGGTCGATGACAACTCTTTCTTTACCAATTGTTCGGCGACGCTTGATTCAACTTTCGGCCCACCTTGTTGTGGCCGTTGTGGCACTCGTGGTCATCGGAGGGGCGACACGGGTCATGGAGGCTGGTTTGGCTTGCCCTGACTGGCCCCTCTGTTACGGAACGCTTTTGCCTGGCAGACAGATGAATGCCCAGGTTTTTCTGGAATGGTTCCACAGGCTTGATGCATTCATTGTGGGCATTGCCTTGATTGTTCAGGCCATCGTTTCCGTTGTCTGGAGGAAATTTCTTCCACGATGGATGCCTTGGTTGAGTCTGGCTCTGGTGGGCATGGTGGCTCTGCAGGGTGGCCTTGGTGCTCTCACCGTGCTGCAACTCCTTCCTTCCGGAATTGTCACGGCTCATTTGGTCTTGGCACTCACTTTGGTTGCCCTCCTCAGTGGCTTGACCCAGCGACTCCAGCAATCCGCTGCCGTTTCGGCTCCGCTTTGGTGGCGTGGCATGTCGCTGATGGCCTTGGTCGCGGTCATTGGCCAAAGCTTGCTGGGTGCTCGCATGGCGACCACTTGGTCTGCTCAACGTTGTCTCAGTGGCGGGGATGCCTGCCAATGGGTTTCGCTGCACCGCACCACCGCCATGCCCGTCGCAGGGGTGGTGCTCTTGTTCGTGGCTGCGGCATTGCTGGCTGGTGGCTGGGCCCGCCGGCAGTGGCCCCTGCTGGCCTTCCTTGCTGCTCTTGTGCTTGGACAGGTCGCCCTAGGCATCACCACATTCCGGCTGGGTTTGTCCCAGCCTTTCGTCACGATTTCCCACCAGCTTTTGGCGGCCCTGCTGGTGGCGGTCCTCGCTGCCCTTGCAGCGCGTTGTCCCGATCAACCCCCTGCTCACTCTCCCGTCGTTGTTGACGGAATCAATCTGGAGACCTGTCATGGCTGAAGTCACCGCGACTGTTGCTCTCACCCGGGCGGATGTTGTTCCGTCTCGCAAGCGCGTCAAATTGCCGGCTTGGCTTGAGGTCGCAAAACCACGACTCATTCCACTTCTGTTGGCGACCACCCTGGGTGGGATGGCCCTCACCGAGGGGTGGCCTCTTTCGTCTCCACGATTGATCTGCACACTTGGAGGAGGGGCGTTGGCTTCAGCTGCAGCTGGTGTGCTCAATTGCCTTTGGGAGCAGGACTTGGACGGTCGGATGAATCGCACAAGTGGCCGTGCCCTTCCATCCGGGCGTCTGTCCCCAACCACAGCCTTTATTGGTGCGATTGCCTGCACATTGGCGGCGGCCATGCTGCTGGTGAGTGGTGTGAACTGTCTCGCCGCGGGCTTGTCCCTGTTGGGTTTGTGCAGTTACGTGCTGCTCTACACCGCGCTGCTTAAGCCACGCACCACCCAGAACATCGTGATTGGTGGTGTCGCTGGTGCGATCCCTCCATTGGTTGGCGCCGCTGCGGCGACAGGGCACATCAGTTTGGGGGGTTGGTGGTTGTTCGCCTTGGTGATGGTGTGGACTCCGGCTCATTTTTGGGCCTTGGCCTTGTTGCTTCGCGAGGATTACCGCGCTGTAGGCATACCAATGTTGCCTGTGGTGAAAGGTCCGGTTGTGACTGCACGGGCCATTAGCCGCTACGGGTGGGCCACGGTGTTGCTCAGCGGATTCGGGGTTTTGGCGCTTCCTACGGGTGGATTGTTTTACGGCCTGATGTTGCTGCCATACAACAACCGATTGCTGCAATTGGTGCATCGTCTTGCTGCTGATCCAGAGAGCCTCACCAACGCCAAAAGCCTCTTCCGCTGGTCGATCCTCTATTTATTCGGCATCTGTCTTCTTCTGATCCTGAGTCGTTCAGGTTTGGCAGATCAACTTGATCAGCAGGTGATCGCGTTGTGGATGCAAATGGGTGTTGCCTGAATTCTTCCTAGATTTCCTACTGATCAGGTCCATGACCACGACGTTGCCCAATGGCGATGATTGAACTGAGGCAGCTGTCCAAGGCCTATGGAGCGGTCACCGCCCTCAGTAATCTTGATCTGAGCGTTCCTGAAGCTTGTCTCTATGGGCTTTTGGGCCCCAATGGAGCTGGGAAGACCACGACATTGAGGATCCTTGCCACCCTCTTGGCTCCAGATAGTGGTTCTGTTGAGGTGGACGGTGTTGATGCGCTGCGGCATCCCAGGGAGGTTCGACGCTTGCTTGGTTACGTCGCGCAGGAAGTAGCGATTGACAAGATTCTCAGCGGTCGTGAGCTTCTTCAGCTCCAAGGAGATCTGTACCATTTGCAGCGGTCAGATCGAGACCATCGAATTGATGATTTGATCGACCGTCTTGGTATGGAAGCGTGGATCGACCGACGTTGCGGCACCTATTCCGGTGGGATGCGCCGCCGGCTTGATTTGGCCGCTGGTCTTTTGCATCGCCCGCGGCTTCTGGTGTTGGACGAGCCCACAGTGGGTCTGGATATTGAAAGTCGAAGTGCGATCTGGCAGTTGTTGAACCAACTGGTTGAAGGTGGAACGAGCGTGTTGCTCAGCAGTCATTACCTCGAGGAGATCGAGGTGTTAGCCGATCGGATGGCGATCATCGATGCAGGGACTGTGATCGCAGAAGGAACCCCAGCAGACCTCAAGCAGCGCTTGGGAGGTGATCGTGTGACACTCCGCGTTCGCGAATTCAGTGATGCCCAGGAGGCGGCCCGCGTTCGATCTGTGTTGGAGCCGATTGAAGGCGTTCGAGAGGTTGTGATTAATCGAGCGCAAGGCTTCTCGCTCAATTTGGTGATCGAAGGTGAGTCGGTGATTGGACGTCTTCGTAACTCGCTTGAAGGTGCTGGTCTGCCGGTGTTTGCACTCGCACAAAGTCGCCCAAGCCTCGATGACGTTTACCTTCAAGCCACCGGTCGCACCCTGATGGATGCCGAGCTGGCCATCGCTGGTCAGCGGGATCTCAAGCAGGAAAAGCGTCAATCCATGCGATAAGGCTGATTCGATGACATCCCCTCTTCCCCCGATGCCTCCCCCAGCTCAAGCTCCTGGGGCTGTAGCAGAGCTCACCCAAGAAACATTGGCGTTAACTCGCCGTCTGTTCCTTCAACTTGTTCGTCGTCCATCCACGCTGGTGGCTGGTGTTTTGCAGCCACTGATTTGGTTGATTTTGTTTGGAGCCTTGTTTGCGAATGCTCCAGAAGGCCTGCTCCCAGGTGGAATGAGCTATGGGCGTTTTCTTGGTGCGGGGGTGATTGTTTTTACGGCCTTTAGTGCTGCACTCAATGCCGGTCTCCCTGTGATGTTTGATCGGGAATTTGGTTTTTTGAATCGACTGCTAGTGGCTCCATTACGCAGCCGAAGCTCCATTGTTTTGTCGTCGGTGATCTACATCACGGCATTGAGTTTGGTTCAGAGTCTGGCGATCATGATGACCGCCTCACTGCTTGGCTATGGCTGGCCTGGTGCGGCTGGTTTGGTGTTGGTGATGGTCACACTTTTGCTGCTGGTGTTTGCCGTAACAGCGTTGAGCCTCGGCTTGGCATTTGCTCTGCCAGGACACATTGAACTCATTGCGGTGATCTTTGTGGCGAATCTTCCGTTGCTGTTTGCCAGTACGGCTTTAGCTCCGTTGTCGTTTATGCCCGCGTGGTTGGGCTGGCTAGCAGCCCTAAATCCACTTACCTTCGCAATTGAGCCCATACGCGCTGCTTACAGCGGCCCCCTCGATCTTTCGGCAGTTTTGCTTGAGGCTCCCTACGGGAATCTCACAGGTGAGAACTGTCTCTTGATCTTGTTGGTTCTCACTATTGGGTTGTTTCTTTTGATTCGCCCCCTCCTTAACCGCAAGCTTTCCTGAATTCGTGTTTTCTTCTCCGTTTCAGCAGCCGTCACCCCGTCAGAACGTTCTTGCATCACAGATTCAGGATGCACAGCGTTTAGGTAACGAGCGCCAGCTTGTTCTGTTGTCGGGTCAATGGGTGCATCGCTTTGGGCTTGATTCGTTGCCCGTAATCGACGCAGCGTCGCCCGAAGCGGAGGCGGAGCCGTTTGATCAGCCCCAGCCTGCTTCGGTTTTAACAACCACTGCTTTAACGACTACTGCTTTCACAACTACTGCCTTTTCTGAGGAACTGGTTAACCCTGAAGATCTAGGCGTCTCCCTCGACTTGGTAGCCCAAGAGTTTGTGCCTCCAATGGACAGCAACGATGAAGAAACAACGGTCTCCCAAGACTTGACGGTCCAAGACTTAATGGTCCAAGACTCGTTGCCAGAAGAGGAGATCACCGATACCGCCGTTGACCAGGAGTTCGAGAAAACACCCTTAGAGCCCCTAAGAGACCGGAACGTTGTGGTTTCCATATCAGCCCCACCAATCAGCACACCTCGCTCCTTGCGTCGTTGGTTGCCCCGTGCTGATCAGACTTTTCTGCAAGCGTCTTGATTCAGCATGATTCCGACTGCTGAGGTTTTAAACAAGGGGCTGATCGTTTCTGTTCAGGCTCCTTGGGGTTCTCCCATGCGCGATCCGGATGTGATCGCATCGATGGCGGAGGCTTCCCTCCGCAATGGCGCTGTTGGTGTTCGCTTGGAAAGTCCGGAACACATCGGTGCCGTGCGGCGTCGATGCCCAGAAGCCTTGATTATTGGTTTGTGGAAATGCACGTTTCCGGACAGCAGCGTCTACATCACACCGGGTTGGAGAGAGATTCAGGCGGTGTGGTCGGCTGGCGCTGATGTGATCGCTTTAGATGCAACCGAGCGCGTTCGTCCGGCGGGGCAATCGCTCGCAGATTTGATTCAGCGTGCTCGCCAGGAGTTAAGGGCCCCATTGATGGCTGACGTCGACAGCGTTCAAAATGGCTTGACTGCCGCCGCGTTGGGCTGTGATTGGATTGGAACCACGCTTTATGGCTATACCGAGACCACGTCGGATCGAACGCCACCGGGATTGGAACTGTTGCCGGATCTTCGTCGTGCCCTCGAACCATCGGTGCGTTTAATTTGCGAAGGTGGAATCGCTTCTCCAGAAGTAGCTCAAGCTGCACTAAATTCTGGTGCAGATAACGTTGTCGTAGGAACTGCAATTACAGGAATTGATTTACAGGTTGCTGCCTATTGTCGCAAATTAACTTCTTAACGCTTCTTGATTAATTGGGCCAATGTTATTTATATGGCGAAATGGCCGTACTGAAGGAGGCTCTTTGTTGATAGTCTGATTGTGATCGAATGACTGTCGATGCGATGGCAGCTTGCCTTTTTTAGGAAGAGTACGTTTCGAGCTCCTAACAGGAGGCGTGCCTCTTGAATTGCTTTGATGAACTGCCAATTCATACACATCAACGGAAATCATGAGTGTCAACGGAAGCCTTTGCCATTCCAAGCAACGCTTCCCAACGCTTCCGATGGCTCATCGACTTAACGCCTTGCTTGAACAGGTGATGGGATCCAACAGAGATAGGGCCTTGCTGGAGTCCCACCTCCAGATCACATCATCCCAGGCATACCCATACCGCCCATGCCGCCCATGCCAGGCATACCCATGCCACCCATACCGCCCATGCCACCCATGGGATCTTCACCCCCAGCTCCAGCAGGAGGTTCGGGCTCTGGTTTGTCTGCAATGACAACCTCAGTTGTGACCAATAAGGATGCGATCGATACCGCATCTTGAACAGCAAGTCGGACAACTTTGGTGGCGTCCACAATGCCAGTCGCCATCAGGTCTTCGTATGCCCCATTGAGGGCGTTAAATCCTTTGCCGTTTTGGCGCATCGTTTCGATCACCACATCACCGTTGTGCCCTGCATTGGTAGCAATCTGATGAATGGGTGCGGTGAGTGATCGCTGCACAATCTCCACTCCGGTGCGTTGATCACCGCTCAGCTCTGCCGCCAGGGTGTTGAGGTCTTCAGCGAGCTGAAGCAAGGTGCTACCACCTCCAGCCACGATTCCCTCTTCCACCGCTGCTCGGGTGGCATTGAGAGCATCTTCAATTCTTAGCTTTCGATTCTTCAGTTCGGTTTCGGTTGCGGCACCCACCTTGATCACGGCAACACCGCCGGCCAGTTTGGCGATCCGCTCATTCAATTTTTCGCGGTCGTATTCCGAATCCGTAGCATCGAGCTCTCGCTTGATTGCGGCAACGCGGTTACTGACCGCATCACGGTGATCATCGTTGGCAACGATCGTGGTGCTCTCCTTGCTGATCGTCACCCTGCGGGCGTGACCGAGATCCTCAAGCGTCACTTTGTCGAGTGTCATCGCTTGGTCTTCGCTGATTAATGTGCCGCCCGTGAGGATGGCGATATCAGCCAATGCCGCTTTGCGACGGTCTCCGAAGGAAGGAGCGCGCACAGCTGCGACTTGAAGAACACCGCGGCTCTTGTTCATCACCAGAGTGGCAAGGGCTTCCCCCTCCACTTCTTCCGAGAGGACTAAGAGCGGAGAGCCACTTTTTTGAACTGCTTCAAGGACAGGGACTAAATCGACGACAGTGCTGATCTTGCGATCGGTCAGCAGGATTAATGGATTCTCGAATTCACAAACCTGACGGTCCGCATCGGTGACGAAATAGGGAGAGCTGTATCCGCGATCGAAGGCCATGCCTTCGGTTACCTCCATTTCTGTGGCGAGAGATTTGGATTCTTCAACGGTGATCACTCCGTCGACGCTGACCCGATCCATCGCTTCTGAGATCATCCGTCCCACCTCTTCATCGCCACTGGAACTCACCGTGGCCACCTGTTGGATGGAATCACCTTCGACGGCCTGACTCCGGCTCGCCAAACCTGCAACCACTTGTGCTGCTGCTTTTTCCATCCCACGGCGAAGCTCTACAGGGCTGGCTCCTGCTGCTGTGTTGCGAAGCCCTTCGCGCACCATCGCCTGTGCCAAAACCGTGGCAGTGGTGGTTCCATCTCCGGCCTTGTCTTTGGTTCTGGATGCCACCTGTTGGATCAGTTTGGCGCCCAGATTTTCAAAAGGATCTTCAAGCTCGATTTCGCGAGCAATGGTGTCGCCGTCATTAACGATGTCTGGTACGCCAAATTTCTTTTCAAGAACGACGTTCCGACCCTTCGGTCCGATGGTGACTCGGACAGCATTGGCGAGGGCGTTGACGCCACGCTCGAGGGAACCGCGTGATTCGTCTGAAAATGAAAGAAGTTTGGCCATGATGGCAACTCAGCCGTTCGTCACTGTCCCATAGAGCATCAGCTATTCAGGGGCTGCACCCTGGTGGGGATAGCCGAATCCCTTGCGGATTTGAACTGCCTTGTCCGGCCAATTTCACTAGGGTCTTTTTATGGCCGATTCGGGAGCGCTGTTGTTTGTTCTGTTGGCGGGATTGGCCGCCACGATGGCGTTGGTTTATGTGCCATTACGTATTTTTTTGACAGCTACAGCACGGTTGAGGCGTCTCCGCTTGCTTCAGCAGATTCGTCGACTCCGCGAAGAGCTGGCTCAGCCGCTCGAATCTTGACGGCTTAAGCCATCACCATGCCCCCGTCCACCTGGAGGACTTGCCCGGTGATGTAGGCCGCTGCTGGATCACCCGCCAGAAACCGCACCGCACCGGCCACCTGTTCTTGTGTGCCAAAAGTTCCCAGGGGAATGTCTCTCAAAATGGCTGTGGCATCGAGGTCTTTGGTCATATCTGTGGCAATGAACCCAGGGGCGACGGCATTCACCGTGATTCCACGACTCGCCAATTCTTTGGCGGTGCTGCGCGTCAGACCGATCACGCCAGCTTTGGCGGCTGCGTAATTGGCTTGGCCGGCATTACCCATCAAGCCCACCACAGAGGTGATGTTGATGATGCGGCCACTTTTTTGCTTCAGCATTGGCCGAGCAATGGCTCGGCAGCACAAAAAGACTCCGGTGAGGTTCAGGTCGATCACCGCTTGCCAGTCGTCTGTTTTCATTCGCATTAACAGGCCATCCCTTGTGATCCCTGCGTTGTTCACCAGCACATCGATGCGGCCACTGCGATCCAAGACAGCTTTGATCAGGCCGTCCACTTCGCTCTCAACCGACACGTTCGCCTGGAGGGCATAAGCCTTTCCGCCAAGGGCTTCGATGGCTGTCACCACCTCATCGGCTGCAGCGGCGGAACTGGAGTAATTCACCACGACTTCGGCGCCAGCTTCGCCAAGTGCAAGGGCGATCGCTTTCCCAATGCCACGTCCACCCCCCGTTACCAGAGCGGTCTGACCAGCAAGGGAGGTGGTGGGGGACATTGCAGACCTGAAGACCTGAAGATCGTAGGGATCCGAGGCCTTTTCTCTCAACCCGGCATGGTTTCAACGCTGTCAACGGCATCTCCAAGCAGGTGCTGAAATCGTGTGAGTTGGGGCTTGCTTCCGAGCACAATCAGCAGCTGTCCAGGTGCCAATGCCGTTTCTCCGCCTGGATTTGCGATCAATCGTCCCTGATCACGGATCGCGATCACCAAGGCTCCGCTCCGGCGTCCAAGTTCCAGTTCGGCGAGGCTGCGGCCATGAATTGCAGAGAAATATTGAGGGTTGTTGCTGAGCTGAAATTCTTCAATTTCAAAGTCGGAGCCCGCCAACAGCTCCATGAAATCAAGCGCGAGGGGGCGAAGCGCTGATGCGGCCATCACGCGCCCTCCCGCGACGTAGGGACTCACAACAACTGAAGCGCCAGCGAGTCGGAGCTTGGCAGTGGCCTCATCACTGCTGGCCCGAGCGATGAGCCGGCAGTCGGGTCGAAGATCCCTTGCGCTAAGAACGACGTAAAGGTTGGCCGCGTCCCCTGGGAGGGCTGCTACAAGGCTTTGGCAGCGGTTTAAACCGGCATCCAGCAGGGATTCGTCGAGCGTTGCATCAGCTTGGAGCACCTTGAGTCCCTTGGATTCGGCTATGTCACGGCGATATGAATCCGTTTCAATCACCACAAGGGGAATGTTGTCTCGCAACAGTTGGGCTGCGATCTCTTGGCCGATGCGTCCGTAGCCGCAAAGAATGACGTGATCATGCATGCCCTCCAGCATGCGATGGAATCGAAATTCTTTGACACGCCGGAAGTAGCCAGATTCCTTGAGCCCCAGGACACGTTGAATGGCCAGCTGAACCACAACAAGTCCGCCCACCACGATCAACACGGTGACCAAGCGCCCCTGCGGGGACAGGGTTTCGACTTCTCCGTATCCAATGGTGCTGACCGTGATCAAGACCATCCAGAGGCAATCTCCCCAATCCCAGCCCTCCGTTAGGCGATAGCCGCTCGCTCCAGCAACAATCAGCGCGGCGAGTGCGCTGAATGGACCTCTCCAGGGAGCCGTCAACAATTGGAGTTGTGCTCTGGCTCGGCTTCTGCGGCTCATGCCGATGCTTGATTAGAAGCCGAGGGCATCGAGTACCTCTTGCTCAGTGAGTGAGGCCAACTTGGACCTCTCCCCTAAACAGCGAATATCACCACGTGCCGGGAAGTCGCTTGTGGTTGCGCCCAAGGCCACGAGGGGGATCCCGAAGTACACAGCTAATCGCTGCGTGACCGCACAGCTACTGAGCACTACATCAGCACAGGCGACGGCAGCTGCCCGTCGTCGCATCGCAAGACCTTTGTCCAAGGTGCTTGATCGCAGCGTTGCAAGACGGGTGGAGATGCTCTTTGGGAGTCCTAACCAGCGTTCAGGGGGCCAGTCCTGCTCCCCTGAAGATGGAGCAAGAATCAGCATCGGCCCATCTCCAGGGGGCTGGCTTGAACGTGCCTCCTCCAGCTCCTGGCTCGGCAGGGATAGGCGAAATGCATCGGCGTCCAGGCTGCAGCCGAGTGGGGTGAGGTAGGTCGCAAGCCGTTGGGCGGCAAAGCCATCCCCTGCTTCAACTTGCTCTGTGCATGCAAATCCCGATGTCGCGATACGACTCGGGATATGGCTCATCGACAGCATCAGGTTGACTTGCTGTCCCTCGGCAAAATTGACGCAGACTTGGAAATCAGGCTCTCGCACATTGCCGAGCAAGTTGGCCCAGTCAGCGAGGCTGGGGCTCGCTTCAAAGCCGAAGGGAAACACCTTTTCGACACAGGGAAGCAAGTGCCAGGCGGCGCTGACTCCTGGATCACAGGCCACAAATAACGACGCACCGAGTTCCTGGCAGAGGCTCTCGAGGGCGGGTAAACGATCCAGTTGGTCTTGGGACGAGCCAGGGCTGAGAGCAAGAACTCGCATCGATGCGCCGCGATCCAGGGTGCGAGCTGATTGTATGGAGAACGTTTCCGCCTGCCCGCGGCAGGAGTCGCTTGTGCATCTGTTAATTGCTGCGGCGGGGAGTGGTCGTCGCATGGGTGCAGATCGAAACAAGCTGCTGTTGCCTCTTTTGGGACGGCCTGTGATCGCTTGGACGGTCGCTGCAGCCTTGGGTGCTGGTCAAATCACTTGGATCGGAATTGTGGGCCAAGACGCCGATCGAGCTGAAATCCTTGATGCTGTTGGGCCGGTCAACAAACCTTTGGTTTGGATTCAGGGGGGGGCGACCCGTCAGGAATCAGTGCTGCGGGGTTTGGCCGGACTGCCGGAGGAGGCACGCCATGTGCTGATTCATGACGGTGCCAGATGTTTGGCACAACCAGACCTCTTTGATCGCTGTGCCATTGCTGTGGCGGCTGGGGCTGCATTGATAGCTGCAACACCTGTCACCGACACCATTAAGCGGGTGGATGACAACAGGACGATCCGTGACACTCCTGATCGTGCTGAGCTTTGGGCTGCACAAACGCCGCAAGGGTTTGAGGTGGAGCAGCTCCGTCAGGGCCATGCCAAAGCCCAAGCGGAGGGATGGAGCGTTACGGATGATGCCTCGCTCTATGAGCGTTTGGGTTGGTCGGTGCAGGTGCTGGATGCCGGCCCTTCGAATATCAAGGTGACCACGCCCTTTGATCTCACCGTGGCGGAAGCGGTTCTCAGCTCAAGGACGACAGGCTGAGTCGCCCCGCCTCACCATCTAGTTGAGCGATAGCGCCTAACGGAAGAGCGGCATTTCCGCAGCGGTGGCCCACGGGGAGATCAAAAACTCTTGGAATGCCGAGGTCTGCTGTGCGTTCGTCCAGCACTTGATTCAGGCTGAATCGTCGCATTGATGCATGGTGATCCTCTCCATCACTTGGTTCGTCATCGCACCCTTCAAAGTTGCCAAAGCCCAGTCCTGCGATTTCATCCAAGGCCCCGCATAGCCGCCATTGGGTCAACATCCGGTCGATGCGATAAGGCGCTTCACCAACGTCTTCAAAAACGAGAATGGCGTTGCGGAGGTTTGGGATATGAGTGGTTCCCAAGAGATGCGTCGCCACAGTGAGATTGGCCACGATTAAGGGCCCAGACGCTTTTGCGCCCCCGCTGCCCCGTCCGTGAAGATCAGGAATTGATTCTCCGAATAGAAGTTTCCTTAATCGCTCTTGACTCCATTCCGGTTCCGCCGCAAGCGTGGTGAGTAGTGGTCCATGCACACCTCCAGCGAAACCGGCGGCCAACCTTGCCCAGAGCAGCGCCGTCACGTCCGAGAAGCCCAGCAGCCATCCCCGCTGCCATGCAATCTTGTCTTCGAGCAGCCGAGCCGCTCCCCATCCGCCGCGGGCACAGGCCAACAGCGCTGTATCGGATTTCGGTTCTAAATCTTTCCGTCGCTCTTGATCACTCCCTGCGAGGTAGCCCCAGTAGCGCTCGCTTAAAGCTTGTGGATGCACCGTTAGACCCCAGCTTTCGAGCAGCTGGATTCCCTGGCTTAGTCGCCCATCGCTGCTTAGGGAAGAGCTGGCTGCCACGCATGAGACGCCATCTCCAGGTTGCAACGGACGTGCCGGCTGGAGGTTGGCCATTAGGTCAAGGCCCTTGCCAGGACGAGCCCGATCAGCAACAAACTGCCCACTTGCACCTGCCGACTGAAATGACGGGCAAAAAGCGTCATCGAGGCTTGTTCTCGCGTTAGGGGGGAACAACTGGCTTGCATTAGGACGGTAGCCATCAGCCAAAACGGCCAAAACGGCGCGGCTACCTGGGCTGTTGAGGCGGCGATGGCCATGGAGAGACAGGTGAACCCGTAACAAATGCGAACCACTGAGGTGGCGGAATCACCCAGGCTCAGCGCACTACTGCGCAAGCCGATTTGGGCATCATCTCGGCGATCCGCCATGGCATAAACCGTGTCGAAACCAAAGGTCCACAGCAAGGTGGCGATCCAGCAACCGATGAGAGCTGGATTCCAGCTCAGCTGTGCTTCTGCAGCAGCCCATGGAATTAGAACTGCGAATCCCCAGCAGAGGGCAAGAACAGCCTGAGGGAAGGCAAACCAGCGTTTGGCAGACGGATACAGAAGGATGGGTGGTAGTGCGGCCACCGCCAAGCTCAAGCACAGGCTCCGACTTTCATCGGACAAGCACAGGACCACCCCCAGGCTGATCAGGAGCAGCATGATCAGAAGAGAGAACGCCTGAGGGCGTTGCAGGGCGCCGCGCGCTAGTGGTCGAGCTTGGGTGCGTTCCACCTGGCCATCGAAGCGTTGGTCCCAAAGGTCGTTGGCGATGCAGCCAGCTCCACTCACCGCAAGTCCGCCGATCAAAATCAATCCGACCAATGAGGCACTGGGAGGAGCAGATGGTGTGAGCCAGAGAGACCACCCAGCTGGTATCAACAAAATGAGCCGCCCCGATGGTTTGTTCCAGCGGACTAATTCGATCCAGGGGCGGAGGCCGGAAGTGCTTCTATTCACAGGGAATGAGATTCAAAAACGCGAGTCACGGACTGATGGCCGTTGGTACCAGTGCCAGACTGCAGCAATGTCAAGCCAACGTCGTTCATGTCGGGAGCTGGGACCGCTGAGCTGACATCTGGAGACATTCAGGCACTGGCACTGTCTCAAGGGTTCAAGTCTGGAGGACTAAGGCGGGTTGCTGCGATCGATATCGGCACCAATTCGACGCATTTGTTGGTGGCCTCTGTTGATCCAGCCCTCGGCACGTTCAGCATCATTCAGGCGGAAAAGTCCACGACCCGTTTGGGGGAGCGCGATCCAGATACGGTTGACCTGTCAGCGGCCGCAATGGAACGGGGCTTTGAAACGCTGCGTCGGTTCCTTGAATTAGCGAACAGTCATCAGGTTGAGCAGGTGGTCACGGCCGCCACCAGCGCTGTACGGGAAGCCCCCAATGGGCGCGATTTCCTGCAAAGCATCAAGGATGAGTTGGGGATTGAAGTTGATTTGGTCAGTGGTCCAGAGGAAGCCAGGTTGATCTATCTGGGTGTGCTCTCGGGGATGTCGTTCGTCGATAAACCTCACCTAATCCTTGATATCGGTGGAGGTTCTACAGAATTAATTTTGGCGGATAGCCGCGATGCTCGTGCGTTGACGAGTACGCGGGTGGGTGCTGTGCGCCTTCAGCGGGATTTCATCAAGGAAGAGCCCATCTCTCCGCAGCGACGATCCTTTCTTCAGGCGTTCATTCAGGGCTCCCTAGAACCCGCCGTTGACAAGGTGCTTCGACGGATCGAACCCGGCGAACAACCTGTTTTGGTGGCCACCAGTGGGACGGCTATGGCGGTTGGTGCCCTCGCTGCCGGTGAGGACGACCGTCCGCCGCTCAAATTTCACGGTTACAAGGTGTCTCGCTCTCGTCTTGACCGGGTCGTCGAACGGCTTGTGGTGATGACCCCGGCCCAGCGGCGTGAGATCTCGGCCATCAATGATCGCCGCGCCGAAATCATTGTTCCGGGTGCGTTGATTTTGCAAACCACGATGAAGATGTTGGCCGTCGACGGTCTAGTGCTCAGCGAGCGGGCCTTGCGCGAAGGTCTGATTGTGGATTGGATGTTGCGCCAGGGTCTGCTGGAGGACCGGTTCAGTTTCCAGAGCAGCATCCGCCAACGAACGGTGATTCATCAGGTGCAGCGGTTTGCTGTCAATCAAGAGCGGGCTGAGAAGGTTGCTTCCCATGCGCTCACCCTCTACGACACCACCAAGGGCGTCATCCATCACGACGATGGCGAGGGCCGTGAGCTGTTGTGGGCGGCCTCCATGCTGCATTCCTGTGGTCAGCACATCAATCTCAGTGCTTATCACAAGCATTCTTGGTATTTGATTCGCCACGGTGAGTTGCTGGGTTATTCCGAAGCAGAACATTTGATGGTGGCGGCTATTGCGCGCTACCACCGACGCAGCCTGCCTAAAAAACGCCATGAGTCATGGCAGGCCCTGAGAACCCGGGAAAATCGAAAATGTGTCAGTGAGATGTCGTTGTTGCTGAGACTTGCAGCGGCGATTGATTGTCGTCCAGATTCTGTCGTGGACTCACTGCGTGTCGAGATATCCCAAAATCAGCTTCTTGTAGAGCTCGTTCCTGATCGCTCGAATCGAGACCTGAGTTTGGAGCAGTGGAGTTTGGAAAGTTGTGCTGAGACAGTGCGAGAAGCTTCTGGTGTGGGACTCAGCGTGAGCGCTCAGGTTTGAGAGGTATCCACTGAATGTCACTAATGGTTCCCAGCACCTTGGGCTCACCATTGGAAATCGATACCGTCAACAGGTCTGGTCGTCCTGCATAGATCTCGATTTCATCGGGGTTTGTGATGATTCGTTCCCCCTCCAGGATTCCCTCAAATTCGATCGTGCCCTCACGGCGTAGTGCGATCCAGCTGGGCTCTTTGCTCTTAATCGTGATGGGGCCTGAGTTTGTAAGTTCCACTTCGCTGGTGCTCGGTAGAACAAGTGCGACTTCGGGAGCAGTGTCTGGTGCAGTGTCGGATGGAGTGATTGATGGAGTGGTTGATGCAGTGGAGATGCTCTCGTTTGAAGTGGTTGTTGTCTTCGCGGTAGCGGTAGCTCTGGCTGAATTGGATTGGGGCTGCTGGATCAGCTCAAGAAGCGCTGCCCGTTGAACCCAGGCCAAGGCACCGAGCGCTGTGGCTCCGATCAAGACCAGCCAAAGCCAAATAGCCCCTTTTTCAGGCCGAGATGGTGGTTGAAGGGGGGGAGATAAAGGGCCTTTTTGTTGCGACTCCCGCTCATTGGACACTGCGCCGTCGGACAGCGATCCGAGGGAGGCAACTAAGGCATCAGCATCAAGCTCTAGATGATTGCTGAGCCTCCTCACCATGGCCTTGATGAAGACAGGCTCTGGAAGTTTGTCCCGATCACCGGATTCCAGCGCTGCTAGTTGTTCGATACCCAAGTGCATTCGATCGGCCAGTTGCTCTCGACTCAGTCCCTGGGCAAGGCGACGTTCAGAAAGCTGTTGGCCAACAAAGAGTAAACCTGAGTTTGACTCTTGATTGTTAGTGGGCGTCGAAACGTCCATGCAGTAATTGCATCAATCTATGAATAAATTGTACTAATTTTTTCTAAAATGACACGTCTTTTTTAATTAGACACAGAAGAAAGCGTCCATAAAATATGGGCGATACTGGATTCGAACCAGTGACCCCTTCCGTGTGAAGGAAGTGCGCTACCACTGTGCTAATCGCCCGCACAAGCGAATCTTAAACCACGGCGTTTTAGGAACTCGGCCTGAACAGATGGTCGTGATCGGGTGAATAGAGGCGTGAGCGTTGGGGGGCCCGAGCCAGTGCAGGACTCACCATGTACAGCGTTGTACGGATCAATTTATGCTTTTGCGTGAAAGCTGCCATCTCCTGCAGGGAGATGACGGACAGCAATTCATCAGGCCAGCTCACGCGATGCCCTACCGCCACAGGAGTATCGGCTGGATAGTGTTCCAGCAGGGTGGTTTGCACGTCCTCAACGTGGCGAGCGCTGAGATAGAGGCAAAGGCTGGCTTTTAGTGCAGCAAGTCGACTCAACGCTTCGCTGTCTGGAACACCAGTGCGCCCCCCGGCTCTACCCAGCACGATGGTTTGCACGACTCCGGGAATCGTGAGTTCGCTTGCCAGGCCTGCCGCTGCTGCTTGATAAGCGCTGATGCCAGGCACAACCTCGACCGGAATGTTGTGGTCTGTGAGTGCACAAATCTGCTCATTGATCGCGCTGTAGAGGGCTGTATCGCCGTCGTGAAGGCGGACGATCCGTTTCCCACTCTTTTGCCTGTCAATGAGAAGCGGGATCACCTCTTCCAAGGTCATCGTGCTGGTTCGGATCTTTTCGCATCTATCGGGAGCAAGTTTGGGGATTCCTGGGCAAACCAGAGAATCTGTCCAGACCAAAACATCGGCAGATCGCAAGCGTTCTGCCGCCCGCAGGGTCAGAAGATCCGTGGCTCCAGGACCGGCTCCAACAAAACTGACGGGATGCATGGGGATGATGGATGCAAGCAGTTAGAGCTTGGCTTCAGTTGGGTCGAAAGCCCGGATCTGGTAGTGGTTTCTTCCGGCCATAGAGCCACCAAAGGCCCACGCCTCCGGCAAGAGCCAGCACCCCACTCATGAGTTGGGCGATGCGGATGCCGCCTTCACACGCCGGTGGGAGAGCTCCGATGCAAAGCGAGTCGATGCGTAGGCCTTCAATCCAAACCCGTCCAAGGCTGTAGCCCAGCAAGTAGGTACAGCTCATTGCACCAGCAGGAAGCTTGTTGAGACGCTTTGCCCCCCAGCGAAAGAGAAGGATTAAAATAATAAATAGTGCAAGATTCCAGAGCGATTCATATAGAAAAGTTGGATGAAAAAATTCCTTATTGCTATAAATTATTGGCCGATTGAATTCCGGAATGAATAGTTTCCAAGGTAGGTCTGTCGGTATTCCAAAAGCCTCTGAGTTGAAAAAGTTTCCCCAACGACCAATGGCTTGTCCGAGGGCCACGGAGGGAACAAGTACATCGAGCACATCCCAGAAGGATTGTTGACGCCATCTGCAGAACAGAATCAGCGTGAGTGTTCCAGCAATTAATGCGCCGTGAATCGCGATTCCACCTTCCCAAATTGCGAGTGCTTTTAAGGGAGTGGCTGCATAGTTATGCCACTCAAAGGCAACGTAATAGATGCGTGCTCCAATCACGGAACACAGCACAAGTAAGGGAAGTAGATCGCTAATCAGACCGTTTTCAAGCTTGCGCTGTTGTGCGAGTCGGCTTGAAAGGTTGAGCCCGATCAAAACAGCTGCTGCAATCAGCAACCCATACCAACGCAAAACAAAAGGCCCGAACTGAAACAGCTCGGGCCCAGGAGAAGCAAACATTTGGCTTAGAAGCTGCCTTCGGCGGCTTGCACTTTTTCAATTTGCCGCTTCTTCAGCACCAGCATGATTTGTGCAATGGCAACCGCGGCAAAGAAGGCGAGCAATCCATAGATCCGGACAGGGTTCTGAAGAACAATCTCAGCGTCAACCTGTCCAAAGCCGCCGACGTTTGGATCGTTAGTGATGACAGCACCAGCTTCGACGGTGTCGCCCACGCTCACCAGGAGCTCGGGACCAACAGGGATGGTTTCGCTTGTCGTGCTGCCATCTGCGGCCTGAATGGTGACAACACTGGCTCCATTCTCACCAGCATCGATTGAGGAAACCTTGCCCTCTGTTGGAGCGGTGAAGACGGTGTTGTTGCTCTTCTCACCTGTTGGGTACACCTGGCCGCGGCCACGGTTGCCGCCCACATGAATTTGGTATTTACCAAAGTGAATATTGCTGTCGGTAGCGGGGTCAGGTGAGAGAACAGGGAAAACAATTTCTTGGTTTTGATCGCCAGGGATGGGACCTACCAGGAGAATGTTGGGCTGATCGTCGCTGTACTGGGTGAAATAAACCCCCTCAGTCTCTTCTTTGATTTCATCCGTCCAGCGGTCTTGAGGCGCCAGTGTGAACCCGTCGGGAAGCATCACGACGGCACCAACTTGAAGCTGCACCTCGCTGCCATCGGCACCAATTTCCTTGATTCCCTCTTCGTAGGGAACTTTCACGCTTGCGGTAAATACGCTGTCTGGAAGCACCGACTGAGGTACTTCAGCTTGGGTCAGCTTTTTGGCGATGTGGCAGTTCGCGCAAACAATTTTGCCAGTGGCTTCTCTGGGACTGTCGTAGTTCTGCTGGGCCCAGAACGGATAAGCCCAGCTTGCGCCTGGGGCAATTAGCAGGGCTAGGCCGATAACCAGCGAACCGAGAACAAGGGAGAGATGGCGACGCATGGAACGGAGAGGGGAGAGTGCAGGCGGTGGAGGGAGGAGATCAGGCCCACCAGGGCTTGTCGCCGGTGCGGAAGTCGGTCTCAGACCACTCACTGACGAAGACGTTGTCGTCTTCAACGCTGACGTTGGCCAGTGCCAGGGAGAGCGGGGCAGGGCCGCGAACAACCTTGCCGGTGGCGTCGTACTGACTGCCATGGCAAGGACACATGAACTTGTTGGCGCCACTGTTCCAAGGCACCACACAACCCAGGTGGGTGCAGATGGCATTGATGCCGTAGCTGCCGATGGCGTCAGCGCCTTCAACGATCAGGTAGGTGGGATCACCTTTGAGGCCTTGAACCAGACTGCGATCACCTTCTGGATGGCTGGAGAGCCAACCAGTAGCTGTAACGACATTGCCCAGCTCGTCTTTGGCTGTCGTGCCGCCGCCGCCACCAGCGGCTTTAGGAGGAATAAAGTATCGCGCCACTGGGTAGAGAGCTCCCAGGGCGACACCAGTCACGGATCCAAACGTCAGCAGATTCATGAACTGACGACGACCCATTCCGGGCACATCGCTCGAGGGAATTTGGGTCATGGCGGACGTTCATCCAGCACGGGTTGGCGATCATTATGGACGGAGAATGGCTTGTCACGCTTTGCAACGACTGGCCTTCCCTACCGTTCTCCAGCAAGGCTTTTGTGCTTGATCTGCGCCCTTCATCCGCTGCTGATCCCCTCGGAGTGGAGGAGGTGATTGGCTGTCTTCGCCAGCGCTGGCGGGCGACTTACGACCTTCAGCTAGTGGTTCGCCGCGGCCGTCTCTACCTGCACGTGATGTGGGCATATTTGGAGCAACAGTCCTTCCCAATGGATGAAAACAGCTATCGAGACCACCTAGCAGAAGTACTGGATGTTGTGAATCGTCTTGGTTTGGCGGGTGAAGTGCGTAATTGGCTGACCACAACGCGCGATAAACCACGTCTTGGGAAAGCTTTAAGCCTTCAATTGCAGGTGGAAGGGCCTGAAGCGGAGAGTTTGCTCAAGGAGTTTCTGGTTTGAGTTTTTCGGTCAAGGCGACAAGCCCGACTCCCACAACAAAAAGTCCCGTGATGGCACTGGCCAACAGCAACATCGTGATCGGGTCGGTGGATGGGGTGAGCACCGCTCCCGCCAGTGCTGAACCCAGCACGACCCAGCGCCAAGCTCCGAGCATCGAACGCCAGCGGACCAGCCCAAGGACGCCAAGAAGAAGTTGGAGTACAGGCAGTTGAAAGGCCAGACCTGTGGCCAACATCAGCAGCAAGACAAAATCGAGATAACGCTCAATCGACCAAAGGGGTTCCACCACATCAGCCCCGTAGCTCACCAAGAAATTCAGGGCAGCTGGTACGAGGGCCCACCAGGCAAAGGTGAGACCCACCAAAAACAACACGGCTGATCCAGCAACGGCCGGTGCGATTAAGCGACGCTCGCGCACGGTGAGACCCGGCAACACGAATGCCAATAATTGGAACAGCACATAGGGCAAGGCCAGGGTGAGACCGGCGTAGCCCGCCACTTTCAAAGAGACGAACAGGAACTCACCAGGTGCTAGTTGCAGGAAGTGGATTCCCTTCGCTGGCGCTTCCAGGAGGCGAACCAGGGGTTTCACACCCACCAGACAGATCGCGGCACCGACGACCACGGCCAGCAGACTGCGCAGCACCCGTCCGCGCAATTCCTCCAAGTGCTCCATGAGAGGCATCTCCACCTCATGGGGTAGATCGGCATCATCTGACCCTCGACCAATGCGAATTGGAGGAGGGGGTTGTAGCGCTGGGGGACCGTCGAGGCGTTCAGGCACGGACGCGGGAGGGGCGAAGGTTCAACTCAGCCCGGCTTTTAAACCAAGCTAGGGGGGAAGAGGCGTTGCTTTATGCGTTGAGGATGCCCCCAGCGAATTTCGCCGGATCCATGGCGAACTGTGCCGGGTCCAGCCCCAGCAATCCGTTGCAGTTGATCGGTTGGAACCATCACAACGGACGCGACGGAGTTCCCCCGTGCTCGGCTGAAGTAGGCGGCCAGATCAGTCGCAAGTTGAAGGTCGTCCTCATCCACCAGACCGTTGGAACTTTTGAGTACGACATGGCTGCCCGGACACTCCTGGGCATGAAACCAAAGGTCGCCACTGCGGGCTTGGCGCAAGCTGATCCAGTCGTTCTGTCGATGATTACGACCCACTTGAACCATCACGCCACTGGGGGTCGAGAGCTCCAGTGGTTGTGGCTGGTTCTGTTTTTGCCGACGTTTTGATTGGGGCTGTTCCCCTGGCGATAGGAGCTCGTCGAGTTCCTGTTGAAGCTCTTGTAAGCCGAGTTTTCGAGCCAGGTCGTCTTGCCACAACGCATCGAGTTGCTCTTCAATAAAGCCTTCGCTGCCGTTAATCAGGGCGAGACGTTGTTGATGATGATCGATCCGTTCATTCAGGATTGCGACGGAACGGCGCAATTTGCGGGCACGTTTGTAGAGCTTTTGTGCTCCGTTGATTTGATCTCTGTTCGGTTGCTGTAAGCAGAGGAGAGCATCAGCTTGTTGCTGAATCTCGGCATGGTTCTCAGTGGCCTTAAGTCGTTGCTGTTGATCATTTAATTCTGATTGTTCTTTTGCACGCCAGCGCTCGATCTTGCGCAGCAGCTCCTCTTGGGCTTTGGCTAAGACTTTTTGCGCGAGGCGCTTTTGATAAAACTTGCCCAAGTTGAGGGCCAGCGAATCATTCGTTGGCTGCCCGGCTGGCTTTGTCGCTGGATCCGTTGGATCCTCTCCCCAAACGCAATAGCTCCCATTGGAATTGATTTGGAGGGCAAAGGTTTCTCGGTCCATCTGGTCCAGCCATCGACACCAGAGCTGATGCAGGCTTTGCCATTGTTCGGCCTCTAGCTGATCCACAGGGGTTGTCAGCCAACGTCCCGCCAATTGAGTGGCTAACGCGGGGCTAACCCCTTGATAGGTCTGTTGAAGAGCTTTTTTGAGTGGGATCGGAATCAAGCTCAGCCGCTCTTTCCAGCGTTCGAATCGTTCCGTTTTATCCGGTCGATGCCCCTGAAGCGGCGGAGGTGGGCAGTAATCGTCGCCAGTGCTGATCGGACGAACTCTGGATTGATGGTCGCGGACCTGGCGTCCGGGGGCGATGACGCGTCTCTGCTCATCAAGCAACAGCAGATTGCTGTGTCGACCCATCATTTCCAAGACCAGCACCCGTTGAATGGCCTCTCCTGGTCGGGTCGCGAATTGAAATTCCACCACGCGTTCGAACCCCTCCTGGTGGAGGTTCACGAGGGCTAATTGGCGCAGGCTGTGTTGGAGTTGCTGCGCCAAGGTGCTGCCTACCCCCTGCCGGGGTGGGGCTTCGACTTCCGTGAGGCGGGGTGAGTCGGCTTGCCAGCTCAATTCGAGCCACACCATGCCCTGAAGGCTGCGAAACCCCAATTGAATGGTGCCTGGGCTGGGTTGTTGTGCTTTTTCGAAACGACTGGGTAGAACACGGCCGCGTAGATCCCACAGCACCGCCCGCAGGGTTGTGAGATCCATGGGTTGAAGGCTGGCCGTCGCTATCACCGAGTGGCAGAGGGGGCCTTCCTACTCTGCTTGCTCATGCAGTTCCCCGGATGGCAGACAACGGCAGGCTCACCGTGCTTACAGGTCCGAGCGGCGTTGGCAAGGGAACGTTGGTGAAGCGACTGCTGGATCAACATCCTGAAATTTGGCTCTCGGTTTCAGCAACAACACGGGAGCCTCGCGGGGGGGAAGACGAGGGAGTGAGTTATTTCTTTCATTCCCGGGATGCTTTTGAATCCCTGGTAGCCGCTGGGGGACTGCTCGAGTGGGCCGAGTTCGCCACCAATTGCTACGGCACTCCTCGGGCTCCCGTGGAGGAGCATCTTGCAGCTGGTCGGCCTGTTCTTTTAGAAATTGAGTTGGAGGGTGCCCGACAGGTCCGCACCAGCTTTCCTGATGCGTTTCAAGTGTTCCTCGCTCCCCCCAGTTTTGCGGAGTTAGAGCGTCGGATTCGAGGTCGGGGAACCGATACGGAGGACGCGATTCAACGTCGACTCGCCCGAGCCCGCGAGGAGCTCAATGCCCAGAACGAATTTGATGCGGTGGTGATCAACGACGACCTTGATCAGGCGTTGAAACAACTCGAGACGCACATGCAACTGCTCGCTCTTTAAGCGATGCCCCAGATATCAGCCATCAAAAAAGCCCCCTCGTGAAGGGGGCTTCGTCAGACATTTGGCATGTGTGCGTTGGGGACGCACTACATGGGGTGGAACAGAAGATCAGGGAAAAAGCGGTTCCATTCGATCAGGATTCCAGCTGTGGCTGTAAACCAAATCGCTGCAACAACTGGTGCGGTGGTGAGAAATTTTTTCATGGGTACCGACGGTGGTGAGGGGGCAGTGGATCAGCGCGGGGAGACGGTCACTTTGGCGTCGTCTTCCGTCAGTTTTCCGCTGGTCAATTCGCCGAAGGCTGCGAGGGGCCAGCTAGCAGATGCCAATAGGCTTTTAAACGCAATGCTGAGATCGATTTGGATCTCATTCATGGCTGCGTTCTTGCCACGGGTTGCTTTCAGATATTCGCGACCAGCCCAGCCAATGCACCCATTGATGTAGAGGAACATGATCCCGGGAAGGACGAAGTCACCGGCGTGGCTCCAACGGCCATCAACGATGAGATGGGGCAAACCATCTTCTCCGCAAACCGCTTGGCTGTACATCTCAAACCGGGCTATCGCCTGGGGTGTTGAGGCAGCAGAAGCGCGTTGCTGGAAGCGTGCGCTTTCAGCGCACGGGGTTAAGCCGGCCACATCCGCCTTTGCGACGGGGGCGAAGCCAAACACCAGGAGGGTCGAAAGCACAACGGCTAAAAGACGACGCATCGGACGATTCCTGTTTTTAACTGCCCGGTGAAAGGCAGGATGTCTCTTGCGGACATTACGGGAGGGCCTTGACCACAATGCATACAGTGCTCGCCCTCGAAACAAGTTGTGACGAGTCAGCCGCTGCGGTTGTGCGCCACAAAGCCGATGGCAGCGTTGAGGTGTTGGCGTCTCAAATTGCGTCACAAGTTGAGGAGCATGCCCTCTGGGGTGGCGTTGTTCCAGAAATTGCCTCGCGTCGTCATGTGGAGGCCTTGCCAACGTTGGTGCAGGCGGTTCTGCGGGAATCTGCGCTGTCGATCCCTGAACTGAATGCGGTTGCAGCGACTGTGGCGCCTGGCCTTGCCGGAGCATTAATGGTTGCTTCGGTGACGGGTCGCACCCTTGCGGCATTGCATCAGGTGCCTTTTCTAGGAATTCATCACCTTGAAGGGCATTTGGCTTCAGCTGCTCTGGGCGAGCACGCCCCCGCTCCGCCTTATTTGGTTCTTTTAGTAAGTGGTGGCCACACTGAGCTAATTCGTGTGGGTCTTCATGGGGAGATGGAACGACTCGGCCGAAGCCATGACGATGCTGCTGGTGAGGCGTTCGACAAGGTGGCCCGCTTACTTGGCCTTGGGTATCCCGGCGGTCCCGCGATTCAGGCCATCGCTGCCTCGGGGAATGCCAAACGTTTTTCCCTACCGAAAGGACGCATTTCCCTGCGAGGCGGGGGGTTTCATCCGTACGACTTTTCCTTCAGTGGATTGAAGACAGCCATGCTGCGTACTGTTGAGTCGTGCCAAGGCTCTGGAGTTGACCTGCCTCTGGCCGATCTTGCGGCAAGTTTTGAGCAGGTGGTGGCCGATGTCTTGGTGGAACGGGCCCTTCGTTGTGCTAACGATCACAAAATCAAGCAACTTGTGATGGTGGGTGGTGTAGCCGCGAACCAGCGTCTACGACTGCTCATGCAGAAACAGGGCCAGCAGCATGGCGTTGCAGTGTCGATAGCTCCTCTGGCGTATTGCACCGATAACGCCGCCATGATTGGTGCGGCAGCGCTCAGCCGGTTGAGGCGCGGGGTGCTGTCGTCAAGCGATGAAACCGGAGTTGCAGCGCGTTGGCCGTTGGAACGGGCAGATGCTCTTTACGAAGCATTACCTCCATTTTGAAAAATGCCCGTAAGGTGGCACTCAAAAAAAGGGGAGGCATGGCAAATCAATCCGGTCAAAAAACAGCAATTCAGACTTCAGAACCCGTAGGGGCTGCTGAACTGAATGAATGGAAGCGCGGCTTCACTCCTCAGGCGGAGATTTGGAATGGGCGGCTCGCCATGATCGGTTTATCCGCAGGACTCGCCGTGTTGCTGGTTTCCAGGGTGTTCAACGCTGGTTGATTCAAGGTGGTTGATTAATCCCTTCCGCGTAACGCTTGAGCCAGCTCATTGGGCTTCAAGCTCACTCCAATCGCCCGGTCTGAGTTGACGCGTCCCGCTTCAACAAGCGCTTGAAGTGATTGATTGGATGTGACCATGCCGTCGAAGCTGCTTCGCGACATGATTTCTTCCACCTCATCAAGGGAGCCTCGCTGGATGTAATCCCGGCAGGCATCTGTATTGACCAAAATGTCGTGATAAGCAGCTCGCTTGTCATCGTTGGTGCGAATGAGACCTTGAGCGATGACACCCACTAAGGATTCGGAGAGTGAACGGCGAATGCTGGGTTGTTCTTCTGGCGCATACATCCCGAGCACTCGCTCGACGGTTTTGACCGCTGAGTTGGTGTGCAACGTCCCGAACACCAGGTGACCGGTTTGAGCCGCTTCAAGCGCTGTGGAAAGGGTCTCCTGGTCACGGATTTCTCCGACCAGGATCACATCTGGGTCTTCTCGCAGTGCGGCCCGTAAGGCGTGATGGAACTGGAGGGTGTTCAAGCCCACTTCGCGGTGACGAATGAGGGACTTTCGACTTTCATGCACAAATTCCACCGGATCTTCGATGGTGAGGATGTGACAGGTCTTGTTGCGATTGATCCAATCGATCATGGCGGCCAAGGTTGTGCTCTTTCCAGATCCAGTTGGCCCAGTAACCAGCACAAGACCTTTGGGGCGGGCTGCTAGATCTTTGAGCACCTCGGGAAGTTTGAGATCCTCCATGGTGAGGATGGTTTGAGGAATGAGCCGCAGCACCATGGCTGGGCCACGCAATGAATCGAGCACATTGATCCTCACGCGCACGAATGGGAAGGCGTAGGCGCTGTCGAGTTCTTTGTTGCGATAAAACGAGTCGATTTGCTGCGGCGAGAGAATTTCATGAAGCCATCCCTGAAACACCGAGTCATCGGTGGCGGGCCAGTCGGTGGCCTGAATTTCGCCACGCGCTCGAAAGCGTGGACGTTCCCCCACACCAAGATGGACATCTGAATGTCCCGCGTCATTGGCGATGCGCAGGATGGCTTCCAGGGATGGCGAATCTTTTGTGCCCGGTTTTGCGCCCTGGGCTTGTTGAGGCGCTTTATTTGGCGCTGTAGTGGGTGCTGTTGGAGGGGGGGTGCCGGCAGAGCGCGGCGGAAAGCTGGGGGGAAAGACCGGCTGATCCAACGATCATCGAGACGACGTGATTCCAGCATCGTTCCGATGTGGCTGCTGGCAAGTGATTGATGCAGGTCTGCGATCCCTGAACGCCCGTAGGATCCACCCATAACTGCGGATCCCATGGCCGATCAGCCCCGCGTCACCATTGTTTTAGGGACACGCCCCGAGGCCATCAAGCTCGCACCTGTGATCCGCACATTTCAAGCGTGTGAGGCCTTAACAACCCGGGTTGTCCTGACGGGTCAACACCGTGAAATGGTCACCCAGGTGATGGATCTCTTCGGCTTAGAAGCCGATCAGGATCTCAACTTGATGGCACCCCTCCAAACATTGACCCACGTCACTTGCGCTGCATTGCAGGGCTTGCGGGATGATTTTCAGGCTTTTCCCCCACAGATCGTTCTCGTTCAAGGGGACACCACCACGGCGTTTGCTGCCGGTTTGGCGGCGTTCTATGAGCAGATTCCTGTGGGTCATGTGGAGGCGGGTTTACGGACCGACAACCTGTTGGATCCGTTCCCGGAGGAGGCCAATCGGCGGTTGTTGTCTCAGATCGCCACCTTGCATTTCGCTCCGACCCTGCAGGCGGAGCAGAACCTCCGTGCCTCTGGGGTTGTTGGAGACATTTCGGTGACAGGAAATACTGTGATTGATGCGTTGCTGTTGATGGCCGAAAAAGCGCCCGAGATGCACTTCGAGGGGCTCGATTGGACATCCCAGCGCGTGATTTTGGCCACGGTTCATCGACGCGAAAATTGGGGCGACCGTCTAGTCGACATCGCATCGGGTATTCGACAGGTGTTGGATCGTTTTCCCGACACTGCTCTCTTGCTTCCATTGCATCGCAATCCCACGGTGCGAGACCCCTTGAAAGCCATGTTGGGGGATCATCCGAGGGTCGTTCTGACGGAGCCGCTTGATTACGACCGTCTCGTGGCGGCGATGAAGGGTTGCACGCTCTTACTCACTGATTCTGGTGGCCTCCAAGAAGAAGCGCCGGCCCTGGGCAAGCCTGTGTTGGTGCTGCGTCGAACCACCGAACGCCCAGAAGCGGTGGAGGCCGGAACGGCTCGTCTGGTTGGCACGGATCCAGCTGCAATCGTGGAGGAAGCCTCCCGCCTTCTGGGGGATTCAAAGGCCTACGAATCGATGTCTCGAGCGGTCAATCCCTTTGGCGATGGACAGGCAAGTGCGCGCATCCTCGATCTCTGCAGGCGCCATCTCGGCGTCTAAAGCAAGCTTCAGTGCCAATCGTCAGTACCGCTGGTGGCTTCATCGGCAGTGGTCGTTCGGCTCGGGCCTTCTGTTGTTTATTGGCCTGAATCCTTCCCGAGCTGATGGAGAGCGTGACGACCCCACCCTGAGGCGGTTGCAGGCATTCGCGAAGTCGTGGGGTTATCAAGAATTATTGGTGGTCAATTTGTTTGCGCGAATGTCTCCCCATCCAGCCGCCTTGCAGCGCGCCAGTGATCCAGTAGGCGTCAAAAATGACCAGGTTCTGCAGGTCTGTTTTGAGCGTTGGGCTTGTGATCCCCAGGTGGATTTGTGGTGTGGCTGGGGTGTGAACGGTGGCCGTGGCCTGCGTGCGCATGATGTCCTTCGCAAGCTTCAACCCTTGAGCTGCCAGCGCCGAATCCATTGTCCAAACTCCCTTGGCCCCCTCAGCTTGGCGTTGACGCGAGCGGGGCAACCGCGGCATCCGCTCTATGCCCCCAAGCAATCGACCCTGAGCCCTTTTCGTTGGGCAGAGACCGGAGCAATCCGCCATCCTGAATCAATTACTACGGATTGACGTCTGCGCTGATGCCTCGCACCCCCCGTCGCTATGCCGTGCATCTCCACCTCGTGGGAGGGCAGACCGAACGAGTTTTTTTCCCAAAATTAGAAACCTTTCAGGAGTGGTACCAGGGGGTTGTCAACGCGGAGACCCAGGGAGGTTTTGTGAATGTGCCGATAAGCGACCTTGATGGGGAATACCTCGTCGTGCGTCCGCAGGCGGTGATTGGTGTTCGCGTGGAACCACAGTTTTCGGCAGTCGATGACGCCTGAGCGGCTTGGCCTGCTGTGGGGAATCACCGTCTTCTCCGGGGCCGCGGCACGTTTGCTGGCGGCCTTCTCCGGGTTGCCTGGGGTGGTTCTGTTATTGCTTTCAGGCCTTTTGATTGGGCGGTCGGGACTGGGCCTCGTTGAACCTCTCGATCTCGGCCCGGGCCTCGGGACGATTGTGGGATTGCTGGTCAGCCTGGTTTTGTTCGACGGGGGCATGAACCTTCGTCTGCCTGGCGACACGATTAAGGCAACCGTGCAGCGCATTGCTGTTTTGCGGTTGGTGATTTCCCTTGGTGGTGGCTTGCTTGCGGCCCATTGGCTAGCGGGTCTGAGTTGGTCGGTGGCGGCTGTGTTCAGTGCAATCGTTTTGGCCACAGGCCCCACGGTGGTCACCCCGTTGGTGCGCCAAATCCGCTTGGCCGCTCCGTTGGGGGATGTGCTGGAAGCGGAAGGTCTGCTTTTAGAGCCCATTGGTGCCGTGCTTGCTCTGCTGTTGCTGGAGTTAGTGCTCGGCAACCTTCATGGCTGGAGGGAGCTGGCGATTGGTTTGCTATCGCGGCTTGGTGGTGGAGTGTTGATTGGTGCGGGAGTGGGGTGGCTTCTCTCGGAGGTATTGCGTCGACTTAAGCCTGAGCAATCCTCTGGTTTGCCCTTACAACTCAGTTTGGGGATGCTGTTTCTGATGTACGGCGTCAGCGAGTGGCTGTTGCCGGAATCAGCATTGCCTGCGTCCGTTGCCGCAGGCATCGTTGTGGGTCGCCGACCTGGCTTTTACACAGCTGAATTCGAACGTTTGATTCAAGAGCTGGCGCAGTTGTCGATCACGATGCTCTTTCCCTTGCTGGCGGCGGATGTGTCTTGGGCTGAGCTCAGTCCTTTGGGCTGGGGCGGAATCCTTTGTGTTCTTACGTTGATGTTTGTGGTGCGGCCGATCGGTGTTGGTGTTGCCACGATTGGGTTGCCCCTGGACCTCCAGCAACGGTTGTTTTTGGGTTGGCTAGCACCCCGAGGCATCGTTACGGCGTCAGTAGCCTCGTTGTTCTCCATTCGTTTGGAACAAGCCGGAATTCTCGGAGCCGGCCGGTTGCAGGGTTTGGTGTTTCTGACGATCCTGATGACCGTGGGCTTGCAGGGGCTGACCGCCCAGCCTCTGGCACGAATTCTGGGGTTGATTCAAACGGATTCCGAGCCAGGCGAGAAGGAATCAGCTGAGGCAGCGTTGAAGGCGGGATAAGTCGTCACCAATTTTTGCCAGAAGCGACCAGGTGGTCAGGAGGTCGGGGCCCTGCAATCGACCCAGAAGTGCAGCGCGAAGCGACTTCATCACCACGCCTTTTTTCACTCCAGCAGCTTTCGCCGCATCGCCGAGCAATGTTTTGGCCTGGTCGAGATCAGTTCCCGTCCAACGCTCCGCTTGGAGTGCATCGACAAGGTGACCGATGGCGGCTTTGGCCCCTTCGCTTTGAAGCTGTTTGATCCCGTCATCTTCAAGAGCTGGACATTCAAAAAATGGTGAAGCTTGTTCGACGCCATCGTTGAGCAGCGTCAGAGAAGGGCCAAGCAACTCACAGAGCTCCAGGTTCCAACCGTTGTTATTGGGAACTGACCAGCCGTTCTTGATCCACATGGGACGAAGCACCTCTAAGAGCTGTTCCGAGCTCCAGCCATGGAGCACCTGGGCGTTGAGCCAATTCAGCTTGTCCCAGTCAAACCGTGCTCCGGCTTTATTCACCCGATCAAAGCTGAATTGATCGGCGGCTTCCTTCAGACTGAAGCGCTCTTCCATGCCCTCTGGCACAGACCAGCCCAGCAAGGTCATGTAATTCGCGATCGCCTCGGCGGTATATCCCATCGAGCGGAACTCGTTGATGGAGGTGACGCCATCCCGTTTTGACAGCTTCTTGCCTTCTGCGTTGAGGATCAGTGGTGCATGGGCGAAGGTTGGTGCTGCAAGACCCAGGGCTTCGTAGAGCAGAAGTTGCTTGGCGGTGTTGGCAATGTGGTCTTCACCACGGATCACATGGGTGATCGCCATGGCGGCGTCGTCCACCACAACCACGAGGTTGTACAAGGGGTCACCGATTTGATCCGCAGGGGCGCGTCTGGCGACCACCATGTCGCCACCAAGATCGCCACCACGCCAACGCATCGTTCCGCGGACTAAGTCATTCCAGTGGATTTCTGCATCATCATTAATGCGAAACCGGATCACAGCATCCCGACCTTCTACTTGGAATGCGGCCTCCTGCTCGGCCGTGAGATGTCGGTGGCGGTTGTCGTAACGGGGAGGCTGGTTGGATGCTTTTTGAGCATCCCGCATGGTCGCCAGTTCAGATTCGTTGGCGTAACAGCGATAGGCCAGACCTTTGTCGAGAAGTGTCTGAATGGCGTCGCGATGCTGGACGACCCGTTCGCTTTGAATGACAGGGTCTTCTGCCCAGTCGATTCCTAGCCATTGAAGGCCCTCAAGAATGTTTTGGGTGAATTCCGGCTTGGATCGTTCCTTGTCGGTGTCTTCGATGCGGAGCAAGAAGACTCCGTTTTGGCTTTTGGCGTAAAGCCAATTGAACACAGCGGTTCGTGCTGTGCCGATATGGAGCGTGCCCGTTGGGCTGGGGGCCAGACGAACGCGCACCATTGCCGCATCGAAAAATTTAGAACGGGACCGACGGGATTCGAACCCGCAACTTCCGCCGTGACAGGGCGGTGCTCTAACCGATTGAACTACGGTCCCAGGCTTGATTTGATTCGACCAAGACGCGCTTGAAAGAACCTGACCTGTGTCGCATAGCGACAAGATCAGTATCAACTGCCGCCCTGCCCTCCGTCAACAACCCGATCAAAGAGGTTGTGCTGAATTCAGCTTGAAGACTCTGAACACGGGTTGGACGACAACCTTATTGACTCGAAATCGATCCCAACACAAATACCCCGATGGAGAACCATCGGGGTATTCGACGGTGTCATGGCGACACGATGCTCGAAGCAAAATGGACGACGTCAGGGACGAAATCCAGCCGGCTCGATTAGACGAACTTGGTTGCCGCGGGCGGTGAATTCCCGACCTTGGTCGCTTTGAACGACGACACGACCACCAGATTTGACGCGGATGACACGGGCGCGGACCCAGCCAAGAGCGGCTGACTCCAACACCTTCACAACATCACCAGGTTGAAGATCCAACTCCATGCTGAGACTCAGGAAACTGCACGAGGGGTCATCGGACGCGCCGTGGAGGACTTGAACCCCCGACATCAGGTTTTGGAGACCTGCGTTCTACCAACTGAACTAACGGCGCAAGGCGATGAACCCCTCAGCCAACATTGCTGTTGGCGACTTGATTGAACGAGGCCGAAACCTCAGCGATCGAAGCGCTGCTTCACGCGGGTGGCCTTGCCCACCCGTTCCCGCAGATAGAAAAGCTTCGCCCTTCGTACTTTACCGCGCCGTTCAACCTTGATGTTGGCGACTTGTGGGCTGTGGACCATGAACACCCGTTCAACACCAATGCCCTGGAAAATCCGGCGGACTGTGATCGTTTGATTAAGTCCACCATGGCGCTTGGAGATCACCACCCCCTCGTAGGGCTGGACGCGGTCACGGTTCCCTTCACTGATCCTTACGCCGACACGAACTGTGTCTCCGACATAGATCTCTGGAAGATCATCTTTTTGCTGAGCGCTCTCAAACTCGCGAATCAGCTCTTCCGCACAAAGCTTCTTCGAAGCTGACGCAGGCTTTGCCTTGGTCGCCACGGTTTCTTCTTGATTGCTCTCTTCGGTCACCGTGGTGTCCTTCTGGTCGGCCGCCATCCCCGCTCCGCGTTTATCGCCAAAGAATGATCATACCTGTCGTCGCCAACGCTCAATTAAAAGTGCCAGGCCCGTGATCAGCATCCAGAGCAGTCCGACGGCATTCATCAGCACCACAATTGGTTCGAGAGTTGGTCCCAACCACTCCCCTTCATGCAGCGTCATTAACCAATGCACTTGCTCACGACTGGCTCCAAACCAATCGCGGGCCAGGCGGTAGCCAACGCCTGAGCACACGGTGACGAATAAGGGCAGCAGAACAAACGGAGCGATGCGTTGGTGGAGTTCGCGCACCCGCACAAGCAACGTCACGACCTGCACCCAACTGCAAGCCGTTGATAACGTGACGAATATTGAGCAGACCAATGAACATTTTCGCCGATCTGCTGGCCACGACTCAGGCAGCTCAGGGACAAATCACAGCGACCGGACCACGAATTCAAAAACGGCGCGGCGTGGAAATCAAGTCTGCCCGCGAAGTGAAGATCATGCGCCAGGCCAGCAAAATTGTGGCCACCGTGCTTCGCGAAGTGATGGGCATGGTCGAGCCCGGGCAAACCACCGGAGACCTTGATGCGTTTGCTGAACGCCGCATCCGCGAAATGGGAGCGACCCCCAGCTTCAAGGGTTATCACGGCTTTCCGGCAAGCATCTGCGCCAGTATTAACAATGAAGTTGTTCATGGCATCCCCGATGCCAAGCGTGTAATTCACCGAGGCGATCTCCTCAAGGTGGATACCGGTGCCTATTTCGAGGGTTATCACGGCGATAGCTGCATCACTGTTTGTGTCGGAGAAGCATCGAAAGAAGCACAAACCCTCAGTCGTGTTGCACGCGAATCACTAATGGCTGGAATCGGCCAGGTGAAAGCAGGCAATACGCTCCTCGACATTGCTGGCGCCGTTGAAGATCACGTCAAAGCGAATGGGTTCAGTGTTGTTGAGGATTACACCGGTCATGGTGTCGGTCGCAACCTCCATGAAGAACCGTCAGTCTTTAATTTTCGAACTGACGAGCTTCCCAACGTGACGCTTCGTCCTGGGATGACCTTGGCGATTGAACCAATCTTGAATGCGGGCAGCAAAGCTTGCCGGACGTTGCGTGATCGCTGGACGGTGGTTACGCGTGACGGCGCACTGTCGGCGCAGTGGGAGCACACCGTTTTGGTGACCAGTGATGGTTGTGAAATCCTTACGGACCGGGGTGATTGAGGATTTGGCTGTAGGCCCGTCGCCCGAGTTCGGTGATGGGCATAAGCAGATAGGTCAATGGGTTGGGCGTCACGATGATCAATCTCAACCCCCATCCGGCTTGCCTTAGAACCTGATCGGCAACCCAGTTCGCATCCATGATCCCGATTGGGTTGAGATCCGATCGAAACGGGCCGAGGACTAGTTTTCGGATGATCAATTGGTTGCGCTCGTTGGGGTCACGGGTGGCTCCTCGCAAGCTCACCAGTTGGCCTAACAACCGTTTGGAGATTTCATAAACAGGGCTAACCGCAGGTTGTATTTCTGCTTCTGAGGTGTTCACCCAGATCTCCATGGGCTTCTCTCGAACGTTGCGGCGGCTGATGTCCTCGTAGCGCTGCATGAGGCGCCAACTGCTGAGTGCATTGATCTCCAACGCTCGGTTCACATCGTCAATGCTTTGACCGCCTTTCGGATTAATGCCGTGGTTCAGCACAAGCACATCCAACTGTGCCAAGTCAGCATCTAGGGCAGCTTCTTCGCCACATTGCCAAGAGATCCAACGATGGGGGCCTTCGTCGTCTTGTCCTTCGGGTGGTGTGCGGTGGGTGAGGCCCACAACTTCAGCTCCACTGGCACGAAAGCAGCGCGTCAGGGCACAGCCGAGGGTGCCGCTAGCACCGGTAATGCCGATGCAGCGGTTTTGATAACGCGTTGATTTGGGCTGGTCCATTCCCCTAGCTTGCGCCATTCTTTAATGTGATTCATGGGCTCGTTGCGTCTTGTCTGACGACGCCTTACAGGTGCTTTTCGCTCCCTACTGCGGTGGGTTGGCACGCTCAGCCGCGCTGCGGGATGCGCTGACGCTCTTGCAATCTCGACGCCTCGAGGGGTGCAGACCTGTTGCAGATGCTGAGGGACATGGATTTGTCCTGAGCTGGGGTGATGAACGGGCACCGTTGGACGTGATCCAGTGCCAGCTCTTGTTCCCGACCCAACAGGATGCTTCGCGACACTTCACTCTTCCGACGCATCAATTGGTGTCTTGGCTCATGGAGTGTTCAGCATTCGTTGGTGCAAAACCAGATCTTCCAGATGCCTTTTGGTATTGGGTGCTTTTGGGGCAGGAAGATGCGGTTGCAGACGCCTAGATTCATCAACGACTGAAGTGTGGTTGATGGGAACGACTTTGCTGATCGGATCATGTGAACCGTTCAGCGGAAAGTCCGCTCTTGTTTTGGGTATTGCTCAGCAGCTCAATCAGTCCGGTCATTCCATTCGGTTTGGAAAGCCTCTGGCCACCAGCTTGGACTGGGATCCCGACCAAGGTCCGTTGCCGCAACCGTTAATCGATGACGACGTGCGGTTTGTCGGTGAGACCCTCGGATTTGAGGCTGAGCGTTTGTTGCCGTCCCTGCATCTGCTTTCTCAGGCAACGGCGACGAGTCGTCTGGGCTCGGGCCAGTTGGACGCTGGAGCGGGGTTCGACCAGCTTCGCCAGCAGGTGGACCAACACGATGGCCTCACCCTGCTGGAGGGTGCTGGAAGCTTGAACGAAGGCCTCTTGTACGGCTTGAGTCTTCCGCAGCTGGCCGAGGGGCTTGAAGCCAAGGTTGTGCTGGTGCATTTGTGGCAAGACAGCCGCAGCGTTGAGCCCCTCCTCGCTGCGAAGCAATCCCTTGGAGATCGCCTTGTCGGTGTTGTCCTCAATGCTGTGACGCCCGAGGAGGTCGACAGCTTGGAGCGTCAGGTGGTGCCCACGCTTGAAAATCTTGGCCTCACCGTGTTTGGCGTGATGCCCAGGTCGCCGTTGTTGCGCAGCGTCACGGTGGGAGAGCTGGTGCGGCGTTTGGATGCCCGCGTGATCTGTTGCAAGGACCGCCAAGAGCTTTTGGTGGAAACCCTGAGCATTGGAGCGATGAACGTGAACTCTGCAATGGAATTCTTCCGTCGTCGTCGAAATATGGCGGTGGTCACCGGCGCCGATCGCACGGATATTCAGTTGGCGGCGCTGGAGTCTTCAACGCAGTGTCTGATCCTGACAGGTGCCGGAGAGCCCTTGCCACAGCTGATCAGTCGTGCGGAAGAACTGGATGTCCCACTCCTAAAGGTGGAGCGCGACACGTTGGCCACGGTGGAGGTCATTGAGCAGGCCTTTGGTCATGTGCGCTTACACGAAGCCGTGAAGGCCACCTATGCCTTTCGCCTTGTGGAGGAGCATTGCCATCTCGACCGACTGTTCTCTGCTCTGAACTTGAAAGTCCAGAACGTCTAATGGTTGCTAGCTTCCAGTGATATCAGACGGGATGTCGTTGGGTCAGTCATTGGATCTTCCGTCCCTTGATCGGGTCGACACGCTGGCGCAAGAATTAGCGCTTTTGCAGGACAAAGGGAAGCGGCGAATCGCCATCCTCGGCAGCAGACATGTGCCGGTGGTTGCGATTCACTTGATAGAACTCGTCGCCCGCTCCCTCGTTCAGGAGGGGCATTCCCTGATCACTTCGGGCTCCCAGGGGGTGAATGCTGCTGTTATACGCGGAGTGTTGGAGGTCGATCCGTCCCAGCTCACGGTGTTGTTGCCTCAGAGCTTGGATCGCCAAGCTGTTGAAATTCGAGACCTGCTCGAACGGGTTTTGCACTTGGTGGAAAAACCTGAACAGGATGAACTCCCCCTTCCGATCGCCAGCAGTCTTTGCAACCAAGAAATCATTAGCCGATGTGATCAGCTGATTTGCTTGGCATTTCACGACAGTGAAACGTTGTTGGCGAGTGCGCGAACAGCCGAAGATATGGGCAAGGTGGTGAGCTTGCTTTATTTCGATTGATTAGCTGCCCAGAAAAGCTTTGAGTCCTTCGCTGTAAAGGATGCCGCTGCACAGCAGACCACTGGCCCAACAGAGGCCGCGGGCGGGGGGCACATTGCCGACATAGGCAGCGATATAGGCAAAGCGAAATGCTGGATGAGCAAAAGCTGCGACGACGGCAGCCCCTGGCAGTGGGCCGGAATATTCGACTGCGATCAAGGCCAATAAGGCTGCAGGAGCATGCAAGGTGAAGGCTTCGAAGCTGTTTTGGTGAGCCCAGCTGGCCCGTTTCCCCCAGGCTGGAAAGCGATCGAACATGGCTCGCGGTGCGGCCATATCTTTCATCTCGAAATTGGCTGCCGAGCGTGCTGCACCAAGTGGAATGATGCTGGCGACAACGCTCCCACCTGCCAAAACCAGAGACCAGGCATAGGGCGAAGCATTGGTAGCCGTGAAAAGTTGCAGCAACGACATGGTGTGGGCTTCGTACCTGGCCTTTTCTAAGGTGTGAGTAGCAGTGACCGTGCACCATGGCCAGTACTTCCTCCTTCGATGTCGTTTCTGATTTCGACCGACAGGAGCTGGTCAATACCCTTGATCAAGTGCGTCGGGATGTGTCGACCCGCTACGACTTGAAGGATTCCAAGACTGAAATTGTGCTGGAGGAAACTGAGATGGTGATCACGACAGCCAGTGACATGACGCTCCAGGCTGTTGAAGATGTACTACGAGCAAAGGCGACAAAACGGAATCTGTCGCTGAAAATTTTTGATTTTCAGTCGCCGGAGACCGTGGGAGGAAATCGAGTTCAGCAGGTGATAAAGCTTCGTAAGGGATTGAGTCAAGAAATTGCTAAAAAATTGAGCAAAATTGTGAGAGATGAACTCAAAAAAGTAACTGTTGCGATTCAGGGGGAAAGTGTACGAATCACAGGAAAAAGTAAGGATGATCTCCAAGCAGCTATTCAATTGGTCAAGAGCAAAGAAGACGAGTTGGATGTGCCGCTGCAATTTGAGAACTATCGCTAGATCATTGCTGGTATTTTTTCTTGAGAAAATAGTTTGGCTTTGTATAATCTGAGTTATT
>ERZ891134.83-NODE-83-length-78147-cov-6.611330_pt1 | contig 78147 bp, 69 predicted proteins | sample MGYA00520888_ERZ891134 | MGnify/ENA primary metagenome ERZ891134 (study PRJEB32303, sample SAMEA104408692) | aquatic metagenome | biome: Brackish water; feature: Coastal; material: water | place: Baltic Sea | collected 2014-10-23 | depth 10 m ... | reverse complement strand
CAACTTATCTAGCTGATCGACCAAATGACTGGGCAACAGCGCCTCTATTTCGACGACCCACACATTGTCGCACGCAGGACCCTTAAGTTTTACTGCGTCTTTTTCAGTAATCAGTACAACGTCTGGTGCATAACCTGCAGCAATCTCTTCCATTGGCAAAACGGCGTGATCCGCAACCGTCAGCGTGTCAAAGGTCAGACCTTTGCGTTTGAGCATCTCGAAGTATTGCTCAGGCTGTCCTAACCCTGTGGCCGCGACCACTTGAGCACCCTGCCAGGCTGCAAGACCGGCGTCTAAGCTTAGCCGCTCACCGGTGATCACGCGTCTAAACCCCTTGATTACGTAGACGAATGAGGTGGTCGGATAAACACCATTACGAACCAAGACACAGTCAACGGTCGCTAGGCGCGAGCGCGGCTCCCTGAGAGGACCTACCGGGAGTAAAAATCCATTACCGAGACCTCGGCTGGCATCCATAACAAGGATTTCAAAGTCTCTGTAGAGCGGGTAATGTTGTAATCCGTCGTCTGACAAAATGACATCGACGGTTTTGGCCTCGAGTAGTCTTAACACGGCCTCTTGACGCGACTGCGCAACCAGCACATGGACTCCGGGCACGGTGTGTTTGATCAAGAGGGGCTCGTCACCCACGTCTTCGGCACTGTGCTCGGCCTCAACAAAGATCGTTGTCTCGGGCGACTTACGACCATAGCCTCGGCTTACAACACCAACGTTGTAACCCCGCTTAATGAGCGTTTGCGACAGTGCGATCAGGCACGGCGTTTTGCCCGTGCCACCAGCGGTTATTCCACCCACCACGATAACCGGCACGCGCGAATCGACCGGCCGCGCCTGTTGCGCCGTCACCCGCCGCTTAAGCCATACGAGGGACCAAACGACAGGTAAGAGCGGCAAGAAAATAAGTGTCCAGCGGAAAGATCCGTACCACGACGCATTAACCCATCGCTCAACATGATCCCGAACCTTACTCAAGCTTCCGAGAATCCGTGCTGATGTAAGGCTCTGTAAAGCGGCTCTTGCGCTAAAAGCTCTGAGTGAGAGCCTTGCGCGACAATTTTTCCTTCGTCCATCACCAACACCGTATCCGCGCTTTCAATGGTTGATAATCGATGCGCGACGACGAAGGTGGTCCGGCCCTGACGAGAGCTTTCCAAGGCGAGTTGAATGAGGGCCTCTGACTCATTATCCAGTGCCGAAGTGGCTTCATCGAGAATCAGAACAGGCGCAGACTTCAACAGCGCCCGAGCGATCGCAATGCGTTGCTGCTGCCCGCCGGACAAGCCAACCCCTTGTTCCCCAATGAGGGTGTCGTAACCCGAGTTGAGCTCCTTGATAAACGCATCTGCATGGGCTTTTTGTGCCGCATCCACAATCGCATCACGCGTACTTGCAGCCCTATTCCCAATCGCAATATTCCCGGCCACCGTGTCACTAAAGAGATTGATTTTCTGGGGCACAAACGCAAATTGTTCTCTGTAGTTTTGAAGGTCTACAGCTTGTATGTTTTGTCCATCGAGGGAAATGTGTCCCGCCGATGGTGTATAGAAGCGCGCGAGCAATTTCAGTAACGTGCTCTTACCGCTGCCTGAGCGTCCCACGACCGCAACGGTCTGCCCGGGCTTCACCGAAAAGGACACGCTCTGTACGGCATCAATCAGAGCGCCAGGATATCTAAAGGCGACGGCTTCGAAATCTATGCGACCCGCTACCTGCGATAACACGACCTGTCCTTGGTCAGTCTCTAGTGGCGTATCCAGCTGGTGGAAAATATCTTCGGCAGCGGCTAACCCCTTTTGAATAATGCTCTGAATATTGCTCAGCGTACGTATCGGCTTCCCCAACTGCGCGGCGGCGGTGATGAAGGCAACCAATGATCCCGCGCTAAACTCAGACAAGACCTCGGGGTCTAATGCGAACCAAAATAATGCACCTAAAGCGAGCGCCAATAAGGTTTGAATGATGGGCGTTGACACGGCCTGGACAAACGCCAACTTCAAACTCTGTTGTTTATTAAACAAACTGACGGAGGCAAAGCGAGCACTAATCTGCCCGGTTGCACCATACACTCGAATATCATCCAGCCCGGCTAGGCTCTCCGCTGTCACCTCTGTGACCGACCCCATTGAGTCCTGAATTCGGCGACTGTAACGGCGGAAGTGTTTTCCTATAACCTGCACGACCACGCCGATCGCCGGCGCTACAACGAAGAAAATTGCCGTCAGCTCCCAGTTCAAGTACAGCATGTACGCCACGAGCGCGATAATCGTTAAACCCTCACGCAAAATGGTCTTGAGTGCATCAGAGGCGGCGCCACTCACCTGCTCTACATTAAACGTGACTTTGGAGAGAAGTTCGCCGGTTGAGTATTGATCGATATGGGCTTTAGGTACTCTTACCAGCACATTAAATAGCTCGGTGCGCACCACATGAACTACCGAGCGCGCCACTTTGTTCATAAAGTAGCTGCCAGCAAAGAAGCCCAGCGCGCGCCCCAGGGACAAGATTACCGCGGCCACTGGAACAGCTATACGCGCATAGTCCGTCGCCGACTTGTCACCCGGCGGCCAAATCCATTGGGCAGCTTGCGCCACAAAGCCAGGTCCCACAGTGGCCTCCTCACCCAAGGAGTCGAGCAGAAACTGCGTCAAATCAGCCAATAGAACATTACCCAATGAATACACAACGTAGCCCAAAACGCTCAAAATGAGCGATCCTTTGTAGGCAAAGGCATATCGAAGCAACCGGCCGTAAAGCTGCCTATCTGTCACTTGCTGAGTGGGTTTTTCTGCCAACTTACTCACCGGATAAGGGCTTCTGGGTACTAATAGACAACCGTTTAAAGCCCAATTGACTGACGGTGTCCATCGACATCACAACCATAGCATGACGCGTTTCACCGTCAGCGACTATTGAAACAGGGATATCGCGCCTACTCCCCGATTTTTCAATGATGATGGCACGTAAATTTTCCGCATCGGCCGGGAAAGGCGTTCCGTTAAGAAACATAGCCCCACCTGCGGTTATGATGACCTCGAGCCCCTTGGTCTTATCTTGTGCCGACTCACCCTCGGCCTCTGGCAGATTAACGACAAGCTCACTGAGGTCTGTAAAACTGGTCGACACCATAAAAAAAATAAGCAACAAAAACACTACATCGATCAGCGGTGTGACATTGACTGCCAACGAATCTCGCCTCTGACGTCTGAACTTCACGCGGAGTAATCCTGCCCAGATCCACTGTGGATCGCATCCACAAGTTTAATCGCCTCTCGCTCTAAATCGACTACGATCGTATCGATCAATCCAGTGTAGTATCGGTGCATCACCAGCGCAGGAATGGCAACAATGAGACCCGCTGCGGTCGTCACAAGCGCCTCTGAGATCCCCCCTGCAAGCGCATTGGCGTTGCCGGTCCCTACAGTCGTAATTTGAGTAAATACGTCGATCATCCCAACCACGGTTCCCAAAAGACCCAAGAGCGGTGCTATCGCAGCAACAGTGCCTAAGGTGTTGAGGTTCTTTTCAAGGTCGTGAACCACATGACTGGCCGCCTCAGCGATACTCTCCTTCATCACCTCGCGGCCTTGCTCCCGATTGGCGATGCCGGCGGCTAAAATTGCTCCCAACGGTGAGTTCGCTCGCAGCTGCACCAGCTTTTGTGCGTACAACTCACCCTGGTTGAGATCGCGCCAAACCGTAGCCAACAAATGCGGTGGTGCCACCTTTACTCGGTCAAGTGCGGTGAACCGCTCAACACAGATCGTCAGTGCGATCACTGAACAGACGACGATCAGTGGCATTACCCACCCGCCAGTAACAAGTAAATCAACCATAACGTTCCCTCGGACAACTCTGACGAGTATACCCTGCCAGTCCAAGCAACCCACCTAGAAAATCGCTATAGAATAGACGCCCAATAGGGAGACAATATCTGTCTCTGAGGCTTGATCGTCATCGCGCTGTCCGGGCTGACGGTGACGCTGATGCCACCAAAAATCCCGGTATCCCATAACTGCGATCCTCGACGTTGGTAGCGACTAATCACGGAGGGATGCGGGTGGCCAAATTGGTTGTCTAATTTCGTGGTGAAAAACACCGCTTTTGGGTTGAGAGCATCGATGAAGCTTGGACTGCTGGAAGAGTTGGAGCCGTGATGCGGCGCAAGCAGAACGTCTACCGGGGGCCTTATCTGCTGATCTGCAATAAGACTCATCTCAGTGGCGGCCGGAACGTCGCCTGGCATTATGATTTGCCTTCCGTACACCTTAAGCCTGACCACACAAGAATCCGCATTAGTGTCGAGTGCGTTGTGACCCGTACCGGAAAGGATCGAAACCACTAAAAACCTTCCAAGAACAATTTCTTGTCCAACCCTACACGGTTTGCCCTCAAAGCCCAGATGAGTCTTGACACTAAAATTCGACAGTAGCGATGAGAGACCCCCCGCATGATCAAGGTCGCCGTGACTGACAATTAAGAGATCCACCTCGTCGATACCAAGTTTCTTAAGCCGCCCAAGGACGTCGCGCTCAAAACCAACCCTACCGCTCCAGCTCATACCTCCCGTGTCATAAATCATAACTGCATCTGATAGGCGTGCGATGACAAGTGTCCCCTGCCCCACATCCGCAAACTCCAACTTAAAGCGAGCATCGTCGCGGGAAGAAGCGGTAAGCGTTATTAACAGCACAAGTGAGACCAACAGTCGTGCCTTTGCGGTGAGTAAGGTGCAGAGCATCAGGCACGAGAGCAGAAAGAGTATGCCTGTATGCAACCAGACCGAGGTCACAAACCAAGCGCCCGCATGAGCATCCACTGCTGATACTCCAGCTAAAAATACGTCGAGAAATCCACTACACAACGAAATTAGAAAATCTGCGAAATCGCCGTTAACGCCCTGAAGAATCAATGCAAACAATCCTAGCGGAAGAATAAGGTTGGTCAGTAGCGGCACTAAAAGCAGGTTTGCGGGCACCGCCGCGAGCGAGAACTGTTGAAAAAAGATCACTGATAAGACGGACGATATAAGTCCAAGGACAATATTTAACCGCAACCAAGCCGGAAAACCATTCGGGTTTGGTCTATTGAGTTCGCGCAAAATAAACCCCGTCAATACAATGCTCAGCCAAAATCCAGGAGTCAGTGCGCTCCAGGGATTGAGCGCGATCAACACAGCTGCCGCGACACACAAAACGGAGGCAGGATCACAGCGCCAAAGTATGGCGCGCGCGAAAAAGCCTAAAAGTGTCATCCACAGGGCTCTTTGCGCAGGAAGCGAACTTCCGGTCAACGTAACGTAAAAAATCGCCGTGACACTCACTCCCACAAAGGCGCTCAGAAGGGCTCCTCGGTCACCAGCCAAACAAAAGAGTCGCCTGGGTAGCGACAACACGAACGTCACCCAAACTGTCACCAGACTAACGTGCAGCCCACTCACGACGAATACATGGGTCAAGCTAAAACGCCGCAGGAGATCCCAATCAATTTGGCTAAGAGCGTCTTGGCGGCCCAGCAACAGGGCTAAAAGTAGACGTTGCGAGATTTCAGAGGTGGCCGGCCCCTCGACCGTGCGGCTCAGGCTCCTTCGCAGAGCTGCACTGCTCAGAGTCGATGGGGGCTTTACGATGACAATATCTCTGATGGAAGCACGCGCGTCCAGACTGGATGACAAAAACCGAACGTTTCCCGGTAACCCGCCCTGACTCCAGCGTGTGTCATGGCGCTTTAAGCGGACACGTGCTTCGATCAGGTCGCCTAGTTGCGGGACCACCTCGGTCGGTTTGGGGAGATACATCGCAGAAATCCGACTGATACCGACACAGTTGACCGAATCTAAATCAAGGACTTTGAGGCTCAGTAGATTCAGTCGGTCGCTATGAGGTGCTTTCACCACCACAGGGAACGAGACGACCTCCGCACGAATGTTCATCTCGTCCTGCAGGCACTCATGCGTCAATTGCGACCCGGTGACATCGATGTAGTGGAACATACCCACTAATAATCCACCGCACACGGCGAAGCTCACTCGTCTTTGACGTGTCATGCGAGGCGCGCAAATACAGATACTCATTGAAACAGGCCAAAACAGCGGACCGGGCAGCACAATAGAGAACAGCACCGTGGCCATAAAGAGTAATGAAGCACGATTCAGCGTCAAAAATTGTGAGATTTCACTCATTCGTAAGTGGCGGTGGCTTTTCATCGGCCTCATACTGAGCGCAACACACCATGATTGTTGTTTGCAAAAAAGCTAAACGCAGAGGGCCTTGGTCGGTTTTAACGACAAATAGTGGTATCAGCCCTCACTGGAGAATAGAAAAGCGGTACTTATGCCCAAGCGGTCCCTTCGAAAATTCCTGCCCTCGCCCACTCATCTCAAGGAGGTGAAAGGGCTCGGCTTTCTCAAAAATGTTTTGGAACGGCGCGAGCTGTGGCATATCAGTCGTACCTCAATCGCTCGCGCCGCCGCAATTGGATTGTTTTGTGCAATGGTCCCGTTACCCGGTCAGATGATTGTCGCCGTGCTCATTGCGATCCGTGTAGGTGCTAACGTGCCACTGTCATTCTCACTCATCTTTGTCACGAACCCCCTAACCATGCCGGTCATCTATGTTGCTGCTTACCTCATTGGGAGCGCGCTGCTCGGCACACCGCCGATCGATGTATCAGCGATTAACTGGCTGGATCCACTGAATCCGGAAATTCTCCGCATCTGGCCACCATTTTTACTCGGTTGCCTGGTCATGGGACTCGCTTCCGCCTTTGTGGGTTATTTTGTAGCGGACGGCTTGTGGCGATTTCGCATTAGCCAGCGGATAGCGGAACGCGCACAACGACGCCGAGAGCGGAAAATGTCTCGCCGCTAGCGACTCTGCATGAGCCCTTGGCTAATGGGTAAGCGGGACGCACTAATCGCGGGCACAGCGCACGATATTACCGACAGAACAAACGCCAGGCTCGGAACCAAAATAAAATCTCTCAGGCGAAGATCAACCGGGACATAAGCCAGAGGATAAACACGTGTATCGAGAAGCGCTGCTCCCTGCAGCGACTCCACCAGGGAAACGAGATAAGGCGCACTTAGGGCTAATACGACTCCCAAAATCGCGCCCAACGTAGCACCTCCAACGCCAATAATCGTTCCCTGAATGACAAAGATCGTGCTGATATCGCCTCTGCTTGCGCCCATTGCTCTAAGCATCGCCGAGGACGCGGATCGATCAGAAGCAACGAGTACGAGCGAGGTAACGACATTGAAGATCGCGATCAACAGCAGCGAAGCCAGCATCAGTGACACGATCTGTCTCGATAGTTGAATCGCCTGGTACAAATTGCCCTGACTCTCGGTCCAATCCGACACCCAAAATTGCGATGACAGGGATTGCCGAAGCGCCGCTGCAAATACGCGAGCCTGCAGTGGATCAGAAAGCGTTATGGCATGCGCCTTATTGGCGAGTGCTCGCGTCGTGTTCATACCCTGACCACTGAACGCGAAATAACGATCGATCTCAGTTTCAGAATTAAGCGTTGCTACCAATTTAAGGTTCCGAGGAATCAGCGTTTTACGTCCTGCGCCACCGGACAACAACACCGAGACAACATCACCCACTCGCAAATTCAGCTCTTCGGCAAGCGAGCCTCCCAGGATCAATTCATCGGAGGAGATGCGCTCGCTGGTCGGTGTAATGTAGCCCTCGAGGCCATTCAAGGCACTACTGTCGGCAATAATGAGACGAACAACCCTTGCCTCGCCGCGGATCGTGAACAATGCGTCGATGTCACTGAACGGGGAGTGACGCATCACCGACTCAGACTGCCCTAACTCATCGGCGACCTGCTGCCATTCGCGGTCCAAGGCAAATCCTCGAACGGTCACATGGGGAACAAGATTCAGAATTCTCACCCGCATCTCTCGCTCAAAGCCATTCATTACCGATAAGGCCGCGAGTAGGAGCGAAACAGCAATCAGCATGCCAACGATCGATAGTTTTGAGAGGAAAGCGGAAAGACCAAGACCTGGATCGAGTGCTTGTCGAGCGGCTATTTCCCAGTGAAAGCGAGTGGGCCACCTCATGGTTATGCGGTCAAACTGAGTTTGCCACCGGACAGTCTGTACTGACGATCCATGCGCTCGGCAACGTGTGGGTCATGCGTCACTACAACAAGTGCGGTGCTTTGGAAGTCAAGCTCACGTGTCAGCGCCATGACCGACTCCGCCGTATGCGGGTCTAAATTTCCCGTGGGTTCGTCCATGAGCACGCACAAGGGACGATTAACCAATGCGCGCGCAATAGCCACACGTTGCCGCTCCCCCCCCGACAATTGACTGGGTCGATGATGCATCCGATCAGCCAACCCCAGACGGACCAGCAGCGCTTCGGCTGAAGTCGACGCCTCTCGCTGCGAAATACCGCCGATACGTGCGGGCATCGCTACTGCCTCGAGCGCAGTAAACTCTGGCATTAAATGATGAAATTGGAAGACGAAGCCAAGATTTTGATTCCGCCACTGGCACAGTTCAGTTTCGTTCAGCGAGGTGAGTTCTTTTGTGCCCAAATGAACAACGCCGGCGCTCGGCGTATCTAAACCACCCAATATATTGAGTAGTGTCGATTTCCCGGCGCCAGACGTCCCCACGATCGCGACTCTGTCCCCCGAAGCCAGTTCAAAGTCTAGGTCGCTCAGTACGGAAACTGGACCCGCCGATGCGAGGTAGGTCTTGGTCACTGCGCGGGCTGACAAAATCACCATCAAAAAGCCTCCAATCCGTCCAATGCCGCGACTGGCGATATTTTACTTGCGCGATGGGCTGGGTAGACCGCGGCAACCAAGCTGAGTACGAGCGCCATGCTCACTACCCAGCCGATGTCAGTGCCCTGCAAGTCCGTGGGTAATCCCCCAATGTAATACACACTTGGATCGAACAGTGTCCAACCGACGACACGCTCTAATAGCGCCATCAGCGACCCCAAATTTAAACTCGTGAGCACGCCAATGACCGTACCGAGTGCAATCCCGAACGTCGCCAGCATCAAACCGTGCAACAGAAAAATGCGACGCACCCCTGAGGCGGTCAGGCCGAGCGCCCGAAGCGACGCAATATCAGATCGCTTTTCTGCCACCGACATCGTCAATGATGACACCACGTTAAACGCGGCAACCGCAATCAGTGCAGAGAGCAAAACACTCACCATTATTTTCTCCATCCGAATCGCTGAGAACAAGGATCCATAGGACTCTGTCCACGTGACCGCATTGATGCGTCCTCGATACTCATCCTCAAGGCGCTGCGCGACACTATCCGCGCTATCAGGGTCTTCCAATTGGAGACGAATACCGTCCAAATACGCGCCGCCACTTAACTTTTTCATAGTCTCAAGTGAGGTGACCGCTAGCGATGCATCGGGCGAGGCTCCGACAGACACCACAGCCCCCACACGTAACTTCCGATACCGGGGTAATATGCCAAATGGCGTAATAGTAAGGCGTGGTAAAACCACCTCAACTGAGTCCCCTATGCCGACGCCTAGCGAATTTGCTAGCCCGGCGCCGAGAGCAATGTGGTACGGCTGTGTCATGACCCCTTGCAGGCTGCCATCAACGACGCGCACGTTGAGGAGCTGGATCGACCCTGTCCCAAGACCCATTAATTCCGCACCACTGGTTCCAAAAGCACTTCGCGTCATCACTTGGCGCTTAATGTACGGTACCGCAATGACGCCTGGCTGGGACGATTCAACCCTCGCTGCGAGTGCTTGGGCATCGCCGTCGTAGTCCTGAAATCGAAGTTCAACGTGTGGAATGGCATTTAAAAGTCTACCTGTCAGCTCGCCGGCTAAACCGTTCATCACGGAAAGCACCACAATGAGACTGGCAACACCGAGTGCCATGCCTAGGGCTGCGAAGCCAGCCACCCAGCGTGTGAAGGCGCGCTGGTGCTTACTGAAACTCAGTCGCCTGGCAATATCGAGTTCTATCGATCTCAGCATCAGCGCTCGTTGGGGTCAAATAACGTCGTACCTGTAGCATCCGCAGACCGCGATTCGGTCTCGCAGCGCTGGGGGTCCCCCCCGCAGAGGTCACAAGACTGATCAATCCCGAGCGCCCCAATACCACCACAGGACCCTTTTATCGGTGCGCGCCCTGCCATGACACCGACGGCCATCGCCGCGATGATAAGCGCGAAGACTAAAAAGCTAATTACAAAAATCAAGGGGTTGTCTCTCCATTATCTGACTCTATTAGCCAGCGGCTCATGCCTTGGTTGTGTGAGCTTATCAGCTGTTCACCATTGCGAGAAATCAAGTAAACACTCAAGTCATAAAGATTCGCCAAGCGAAGTGCCTCTGTCGTACCGACCACCATTAGGGCTGTCGCCCAGGCGTCCGCGACCATCGTCGATGGATGGATGACTGTTGCGGACACGAGATCATGTTCTATCGGGTAACCGGTTCTCGGATCGATCAGGTGCGAAAATCGCTTTCCGTCGACCTCAAAAAAATTGCGATAGTTACCGCTCGTGGCAATACCCACATCACTGACGGCTACGGCCGTATAGGGCTTGCCAACACCCGCCCGAATTGGATTCTCAATAGCCAGTCGCCAGTGATCGCCTCTGGGACTAACACCCCTTGTTTGAATTTCACCACCGACTTCGAGCATAAAGTTCGCGACACCGATTTCATCCAGCGCATCGCCCGCAAGGTCAACGGCGTAACCCTTGGCGATCGACGAGAAATCGAGTGTTGCGCGTGCATTTCGCTTCAAAAAACTGCGGTCCGAAAGGTCCCAAGCAAACTGATTAAGGCCACTATGAGATCTGGCAATGGCAAGCTGATCATCTTTGGGGCTTTCAGTCACACCCTCAGGACCAAAGCCCCAAAGATTAATCAGGGGTGATACTGAAGGATCATAGGCACCCGCTGTCGCCTGGTGAATGTCGATTGCAGCATTGAAAACAAGCGCAAAATCCCAGTCGACCTCAAATACTTCACCAGCAGGCAGACTGTTCAATTGACTGAGCGTGGATGATTCGCGGTAATTGTTCATGCTGGCATCCACAACCGAGAACGCGCCCGTAATGGCCTGTTCAACATCATTATCGGTTAGTGCCTCAGGTTCACCGTGATAGGTAACAGTCCAGGTGGTACCAAATACAGCGCCCTTGAGCTGGACTTTCTTCGGACTCGAGTCACACGCACCCAAACAAAGCAAAAAGGCCAGCACGATGGCTGGCCTGGCAATGCACTTCAAACGTTGTCTAACCGCCAAAATCATCTAAGAAAATGTTCTCGCGTTCGACGCCAAGATCCAAAAGCATCTCGATACACGCCTTGTTCATCATGGGTGGTCCACACATGTAGTATTCGCAATCTTCGGGTGCTGGATGCGCTTTGAGATATTGCTCAAACAAGACATTGTGAATAAACCCCGTCAAACCGTCCCAATCGTCTTCAGGTTGGGGATCCGACAGCGCCACGTGCCAGTCAAAGTTGTCGTTTTCTGCGGCAAGCGTGTCGTAGTCTTCAACGTAGAACATTTCTCGAAGCGAGCGAGCGCCGTACCAGAACGAAATCTTACGATCAGTATCGAGCCTGCGAAGTTGATCAAACAGGTGCGACCGCATGGGCGCCATGCCCGCGCCACCACCAATAAAGACCATCTCCGCATCGGTTTCCTTCGCAAAAAACTCGCCAAAAGGACCGTAAACGTTAACCGTATCGCCCGGCTTCAGGCCAAACGCCCAGCTCGACATCACGCCAGGGGGCAAACCCTCGGTTCGTGGCGGCGGCGTGGCCACTCGAATGTTAAACTTTACGACACCCTTCTCTTCTGGGTAATTAGCCATTGAGTAGGCTCGAATAGTGGTCTCCGGAGATGCAGACTCAAGCTTAAAGAAGCCAAAGTGTTCCCAGTCACCGCGGTACTCCTCACCAATATCGAAATCGGAAAACTTCACGGCGTGCGGAGGGCACTCTAATTGGACATAGCCTCCCGCTCGGAAGTCGCAAGCCTCACCCTCGGGCAGTCGCAACACCAATTCTTTAATGAAGGTCGCGACATTATCGTTCGACTCAACAGTGCACTCCCACTGTTTAACGCCAAAGACCTCTTCGGGGATCTCAATCTTTAGATCCTGCTTGACGGGAGTTTGGCAAGAAAGTCGCCACCCTTCGTTGGCTTCTCGTCGAGTAAAATGACTCTCTTCTGTGGGTAAAAGCGTCCCACCACCCTCTGCAACAATGCACTTGCACTGAGCGCAGGTGCCACCGCCACCGCAGGCGCTGGCCAAGAACAAATCGGCATCAGCCAAGGTTTGGAGCAGCTTGCCACCAGCCGGCACCTGTATCGTCTTGCCCCCGTTGATCTCTATGCTGATATTTCCAGTCGCAACCAGCTTGCTGCGCGCCGCCAAAATGACCATTACCAAGGCGACCACCACAGCGGTAAACATACCTACGCCAAAGAAAATAGTTGTAAACACAAGACTCTCCTAGAGCTAATGCAGCTAATTAAATATCGATGCCACCGAAAGACATAAAGCCCAGCGACATCAGTCCCACAGTGATAAAGGTTATTCCGAGGCCCTGCAACCCGTCGGGCACATCACTGTATTTGAGCTTTTCGCGAATCCCTGCAAGCGCAACAATCGCGAGCGCCCAGCCCACACCTGAGCCAAAGCCGAAGACGACACTTTCGCCAAAGTTATAGCTTCGCTCCACCATGAACAGCGACGCGCCCAAAATTGCGCAGTTCACAGTAATCAAGGGCAGGAACACGCCGAGCGCCGAATACAACGCAGGGACGTATCGGTCTAAAAACATTTCGAGAATTTGCACCAGCGCAGCGATGACACCGATGTAGGACAACAACCCCAAGAAACTCAGGTCTAGGTCTGGGTAGCCCGCCCAAGCCAATGCGCCGTCTGCGAGCAAGTTTTGGTAAATTAGATTATTGACCGGCACAGTGATGGTCAAAACAACAACGACCGCGATACCCAAGCCAAACGCTGCCGAGATCTTTTTAGAAACAGCGAGGAACGTGCACATGCCTAAAAAGAATGCGAGCGCCATGTTCTCGATGAATACAGCGCGAATAAACAGACTCAAATAATGTTCCATTACGCGCCCTCCTCCGAAACGGTGTGCTTGGCGATCTTGAACTCGGGCTCTTCAACCTGCGCGGTCTGCACGGCGCGTATAGCCCAAATTAGGAAGCCGATTAAGAAAAACGCACTGGGTGGTAATAACAACAAACCGTTGGGGTTGTACCAACCTCCTTCAGTGACCAAAGGGAGAATCTCAATACCCATCAGCGAACCGGCTCCGAATAACTCTCTGACCACACCGATGACGATCAAGACGAAGGAGTACCCTAAACCGTTACCCAAACCATCTAAGAAGCTGGGAATCGGTGGGTTTTTCATCGCGAACGCTTCCGCTCGCCCCATTACAATGCAATTGGTAATGATCAAGCCAACGAAGACGCTCAACTGCTTGGAGATGTCGTAGGCAACCGCTTTAAGTATTTGGTCCACCACGATCACCAGTGACGCGATGATAGTCATCTGAACAATGATTCGGATACTCGACGGAATAAACATGCGAATACTAGAGATAAAAAACGACGAGAATGCCGTCACCGCAGTCAGCGCAACCGACATCACTAGACTGACTTGGAGCGACGATGTGACGGCCAGAGCGGAACAAATACCCAAAATCTGTAGGGCAATTGGATTGTTTTGAATAATGGGTGAAAATAACGTCTCACGAACGTTCATTAGGCCTTACCTCCGCGAAGATTACCCAGAAGCGGCGCGAAACCATCATTGCCGAGCCAGTATTGGACGAGGTTATGCACCCCCTTTGTTGTCAGTGTGGCACCTGACAAGCCGTCAACCTGCCACTGCGCGTCGGCCGCTGCAGGATTGACCGCACCCTTTAAAACACTGATCGCGACGTCACCATTTTTGTAAGCAAGCTTACCGGACCATTTTGCTTTCCAGCTTGGGTTGTCAACCTCACCGCCCAGCCCTGGCGTTTCACCGTGCTCATAAAACCCTAGCCCAACGATCGTATTCGCATCTGACTCCAAGGCGACAAACCCGTAGAGGGTGGACCACAACCCGTAGCCGCGAATCGGAAGGATAATTCTGTCGAGCGCACCCGCCTGATCATTCACGAGGTAAACGACCGCACGATTCTCACGACGGAGAATTTTAGCCCTGTCCTCATCGCCACTCAGGGTGCGACTCTGGGCAGGATCTTTTGCCGACTTGCGTTGATCAAAGAGGGTTGGGTCGACATCATCTACAAATAGACCCGTGTCAATGTCAACAACTCGTGGCTGAATCGTAGCAAATTGCTCTTCTACACTTCGCTCTGGGTTATAAAGACCACCGGCCATAAGAATATTGCGCTTGAGATCCCGCGCTTTGTTGGCTTCTTGCTTTGGCTTAAGTGCCACAGCGGCAGTTGACACAACAACCGAGCAGACAATACAAAGTCCGAGTGCCACTGTGAGCACCCGAGACAGCGTCTCGTTATTAGCTGACACGTGCGAGCCTCCTTTTAATGTTGGCTTGAACCGCAAAGTTATCGAAGAGCGGCGCAAACAAGTTTGCAAACAAAATGGCGAGCATCATGCCCTCAGGAAAGGCCGGATTCACCACTCGAATAAGTACGCACATGACACCAATTAACACGCCATATGCCAGACGACCACTGTTGGTCATAGCAGAGGACACCGGGTCTGTTGCCATAAAAAAAGTGCCGAACGCGAAGCTACCAATCACCATGTGCCAATACCAAGGCATCGCAAACATCGGATTGCTGTCCGAGCCAATGACGTTGAGTAACAGCGAAAAACCAATCATTCCCGCAAAACACCCGACAACAACACGCCACGATGCGATGCCCATGATGAGTAAGGCCCCTCCACCAATCATGATCGCCAGTGTTGAGGTTTCACCCATAGAGCCCGGCATTGCACCTAAAAATGCATCCCACCAAGTGTAGGTCTCAGTCAACTTAGCCATGCCATCTGTCGCAACAACACTGAGCGCAGTAGCACCGGAATACCCGTCGACGGCGGTCCAAACCGCGTCACCTGACAACTGCGCTGGATAGGCGAAATAAAGAAATGCGCGACCAGTCAGTGCAGGATTAAGAAAGTTTTTACCCGTCCCACCGAACACTTCCTTTGCCACGACAATACCGAACGAAATCCCCATCGCTGCCTGCCACAGTGGCAGGTCTGGCGGTAAGGTCAGCGTAAATAGCACCGACGTCACGAAAAAACCTTCATTGATCTCGTGCCCCCGCTTCATCGCAAAGAGGACTTCCCAAAAGCCACCAACAATGAACGTGATCGCGTAGAGTGGTAGGAAATGCACAGCACCGTAAAGGAAGTTGTCCCATAGACTATTTGGGTCGAACCCGCCGAGGCTCGCAACGATTCCGCCTCGCCATCCCTCCAACGCGTAGCCCCCAACGGCGATAACCTCATTTGCCTGGTATCCGAGGTTGTACATACCGTAAAACATGGCCGGAAACGTACAGAACCACACCGTAATCATGATGCGCTTGAGATCAATGCCGTCGCGAACATGCGCAGATGACTGAGTCACGCTCGACGGACTGTAGAAAATTGTATCCACTGCCTCGTAAAGGGCATACCAAGACTCGTATTTGCCACCGGGTTTAAAATGAGGCTCAAGGCTGTCTAGCGTACTGCGTAAACCCATGACTTAACCCTCCTTCTCAATACGAGCGAGATTGTCGCTCAACACTGGTCCATATTCATATTTTCCAGGACAAACATAGGTACACAAGGCCAAGTCCTCTTCGTCCAACTCCAAACACCCGAGCGACTGTGCGGTCTCGGTGTCACCGACGAGCAGCGCTCGCAGAAGTTGTGTGGGTAGAATATCGAGCGGCATGACTCGCTCATAGGCGCCTACGGGAACCATGGCGCGCTCAGATCCGTTAGTCGTCGTCGTCATTGCTAACGGTTGACGCCCGAACAAACTGCTCAAGTAAATGCCCATGGCAGAGTGCTTCTTGGCGCCGGGGTTGAGCCAGCCCATGAAAACACGCTCACGCCCCTCTGCTAACACAGCGACTTGGTTGTGGAATCGTCCTAAATACGCTGAATGCGCGTTCACCCGACGGCCACCGAGTACTGAACCACTAATTAAGCGATTCTCTCCGGGGCCTTGGCTACCGGCCACCAACGCTTCAATATCGACGCCGCGACAAGTACGCACGATCTGAGGTGTGTCTATCGCTGGGCCCGAAACCGAAATCAACCGTTCGCGGTAGGTCTGACCGTCCATAAACAAACGTCCAATAGCAATGACGTCTTGATAATCAATAGTCCAAGCCAGCTTACTCAGCGAGACCCCTTGCAAAAAGTGAACGTGGGTGCCCGCAAGGCCTGCTGGATGAGGCCCCTCAAATTGGGCGGATTGAACATTTGATTGAGCCGAAACCGGAACCTCGGCGCCTGGCGCCATACAAACATAAGTTGGGCACTCACTCATCGTGGCAAGTAGCCACTGCCCAAGCTCAAACGCCTCTGCCTGCTCAGCGATAACGATTTCCGGGTTCACTGCGTGCGGCCGAGTGTCCATGGCTGTTATGAATAAGCCAGAGGGCTGGGTTGCAGGATCCGCAACTTTATTGAAGGGTCGCACTCGAATCGCTGTCCATTCGCCCGACTCCAGAAGCCGAGCTTTGACGTCTCCTGCAGTCAGCGTGCGTGCCGCATCAACAGAGACAGCATCCCAGACTCGCGCATCAATCGTGTCGTCAACTTCAATAACCAGAGACTGAAACACACGACGCGCGCCGCGGTTAATCGCACTGACGCGTCCCGACGCGGGCGCAGTGTAGACCACGCCTTCGCATTTTTTATCCGTGAAGAGTGCTTGTCCTTTCGCGACCGTATCGCCTTCGGATACGATCATTGTGGGCTTCATACCGACATAGTCGGCGCCGACCAGCGCGACATGGCGCGGTGCAAAATCTTGAGCAACACGTTGCTCAGGAGCCCCTGCCAGTGGGATGTTTAATCCGCGGCGAATTTTAATCATACCTGTCCCCATTTTACGTTCGCTATACGCGCACTCGCGCCTTGGCTGGCTGTCTTGCAGTCAGCTTGCACCGAAGCGGCTCAGACCGTGTCTGACGTGAGCGTGGCCACTCCCCCCAGTGAAGTGAACTACAGGTTTTCCGGCGGCTGTTTTCAGCTCAGTTTTAAGTGCATCCGGCGCCGCGAATTCTAGCCAAACTGGCGCCGACTTACCACAACTCTCTGCAAATCAGAGTTTGCCCGCATCCGTGTGAGGATACGTGGGGTATTTAATCCCGGCCATCTCCTCCAGAACACGGTAGACCTGACAACTGTAGCCATACTCATTGTCATACCAGAGGTAGAGAACCACGTGCTTTCCATTCACGATGGTGGCTTGGGCATCAAATACACAGGCCGCTCTTGATCCCACGAAATCGGTCGATACGACTTCAGGAGAATTGGAATAATCGATTTGCTTTCGATACGGCGAGTGAAGAGCGATTTGGCGCATAAACTCGTTGAGTTCGTCTTTTGACGTCTCCTGAGCCAGCGTGACGTTTAAAATAGCCATAGAAACGTTCGGGATCGGCACGCGAATAGCGTTTCCCGTGAGTTTACCAGCAAGCTGTGGCAACACCTTCGCAACGGCCTTCGCCGCCCCCGTTTCAGTCAACACCATATTGAGAGGCGCACTTCTTCCTCGCCGATCGGCCTTGTGGTAATTGTCGATAAGATTCTGATCGTTCGTAAATGCGTGCACCGTCTCCACGTGACCCGATTCAATGCCGTACCGGTCATGAATCGCCTTAAGCGGCGGAACGATCGCGTTAGTCGTGCACGATGCAGCTGATAAAACATTATCACCCGGGTCGATTTCACTGTGATTTATCCCCGCGACAATATTCTTGATATCGCCTTTTCCCGGAGCGGTAAGAATCACTTTACTCACCCCCTTTGCTTGCAAGTGGCGAGACAAACCGTCGCGATCGCGCCACACGCCAGTGTTATCGACAACCAAGCAGTTGTTAATACCGTGGGCCTGATAGTCCACGTCCTCTGGCGCACTGGCGTAAATCACTTTAATTTCATTGCCGTTTGCGACAAATGACTGGCGTTCCTCATCCACTCGAATAGTGCCCTGGAATACGCCATGAACGGAGTCACGTCTCAACAGGCTCGCACGCTTAACCAGGTCATCGGGCGCATTTCCCTTGCGCACCACAATCGCTCGCAGCCTCAAGTTGTCGCCGCCGTCTGTTTTAGCGACCAGTATGCGCGCCATTAATCGACCGATGCGACCAAATCCAAACAGAACGACGTCTACAGGACCCTCAGGGCGGTGCGCCGAATCCACCAAGTGAGACAACCGATTCGCAACAAACTCATCGAGCGACAGGTTCTCCCCCTGGTCTTTGTCAAAATACTCAATGGACAGTCGCCCAATATCGATGTGCGAAGGACCTAAATTTAGCTTAGCGATGGACTCCAAAACGCGGATCGTTTCGAACTCTGAAAGTTCATTATCTTCAACCTGACGCACCCAGCGGTGCGCTTTCATAATGTCTAGGACACTGAGGTTGACGAGAGACTTACCGTAGATGTAACACTTGACATTTTTTTCGCGGGCCAACGTGCCGACGATCGGAATCATGGATTCAGCAAGAGCTTCTCGCTCCTTCCAATCCACAAAATAATCGTCAGGACGCTGGCGCTTTCTCTGCGGCGCCATGCTTAATCCTTGTGTGTCGACTCGCTTCGGAGTCGTTAAATGTGAGTGTCTTATCATTATCGCCCTCAGATGACCCGAACAGCAACCGTTCAGCCCTAGTAAGCGAGAGTTCTGACACGTAAAATCCGGCGTCGATTAAGGAGCTCGAATGACTTCATTTTCAAACATCGTATCGTCGGTACCCTGGCCAAATGAGGCAGGTAAAAGGACTTCGATCGGGCCAGTACTGGGCGCGACGGAATCGCAGTACCTCAGTGAGTTGTCAAAAGCAGCGCCGCTAATGATCGTTATCACGGGAACAACTGCTGCTGCGCATACGCTGGCGGCAGAACTGCCGTTTTTTTTAGATGCGTCAAAAGAAATTTTACTCATCCCCGACTGGGAAACACTGCCTTACGATAACTTCTCGCCTCACGAGGACATTATTTCCGACAGACTCAAGGCGTTATCGCGGTTACCCACACTGACCGATGGCGTGATCATTGTTTCTATAACGACACTGATGCACCGGCTTCCACCGAAGCATTTCATTGAAGCTGGGGTTCTTAGCCTTTCTCAAGGCCAGCAGCTTGATGCGCAAAAGTTTGTCCGAAATCTCACGCGCAATGGCTACCGAAGTGTTGATACGGTTTTTGAGCATGGTGAATTTGCGACCCGTGGTTCGCTGCTCGACGTCTTTCCTATGGGCAGCAATGAACCACTGCGTATCGACCTCTTTGATGGGGAAATCGAGTCGCTGCGAAGTTTTGACCCCGAGACCCAGCGAACGGCACAACGGTTGCATGATATCGCGCTCTTACCGGCACGTGAATTCCCTCTGCATACCGATGCAATCGAACGATTTAAGATCAATTGGTACCGGAGTTTCGACGGTGATCCTGAACAGTGCAGCGTCTTTAATGAGGTCAGCCAAGGGCGCGCGCCTCAGGGCGCAGAGTACTACCTACCGCTCTTTTTTGACGAATGTCACTCGCTCTTCGAATACCTTCCAAGCGCAACACCCATGGTCATGGTTGGCGATAACTTTAGCTCGGCGACACGATTTTGGAGCGAAGTAAATCGTCGATTCGAAGAATACGGGGTTGATCCAAGAAGGCCTTTAGTTGAACCGCGGCGAGGCTTCATAGCACCTGAAGAACTCTATGCCCATGTCAAGCGGCACTGCGTTCTGGAATTTAGAAGCTCGACCGAGTCAACGCTCCACGTCGAGCTGGAGCAATACGCCCCCGAGCCCTTTTCAGAGCAAGAGGCGTTTCGCAGCCTTTCGGGTGTAGCCAAGCTGTCTGCCTTTTTGCAGGCGCACACGTCACCGGTCGTACTGAGTGTGGAGAGCGCCGGAAGACGCGAAATTCTCCTTGAGTCACTGGCTAAAGCAGGTCTCATCGCAGCACCTGTCTCTCATTGGGATGAGTTTGTGACCAGTGGTGCCTCCTTAGGCATTACGGTAGCAGACATCAATAGAGCCTCTTTTACCTCGCCGGGCGAACCCGCACTGGTGTCTGAGGACCAACTCTTTGGCCAACGCGTAGCTCAAAAGCGCCGACGCCGAGCCACCGAACAAACCGATACGCAAGCGATTATTCGAGACCTAACCGAACTACGGCCAGGACTTCCCGTCGTCCACCTACAGCACGGTGTCGGCCGGTATATGGGTCTTGAAAAACTGAGCATTGATGGCCACGACGCAGAGTTCCTTCTGCTTGAGTATGCCAATAACGACAAGCTCTATGTGCCTGTTGGGTCTTTGCATCTCATTAGCCGCTACACCGGCGGAGACGCGGACACTGCTCCGCTTCATCGACTGGGGACTGAGCAGTGGAGTAAAGCGCGCAGGAAGGCGTCAGAGAGGGCCTCTGACGTTGCGGCACAGCTTTTGGAAGTTTATGCCAAGCGAGAGGCTCGCAAGGGCTTTGCACACACTCTAGACGAAACCGCGTGGGAACGGTTTTGCTCAAGTTTCAACTTCGAGGAAACGCCAGATCAATCCATTGCCATTGACGCCGTAAAGAACGACATGTGCGCAGAAAAGGTGATGGACAGACTCGTATGCGGTGATGTTGGATTTGGCAAAACAGAAGTGGCCATGCGAGCAGCATTTATTGCAGCACATAATCGCAAACAGGTGGCGGTATTGGTGCCGACAACGCTGCTCGCCCAACAACACTACAACAACTTTAATGATCGCTTTGCGGATTGGCCAATAACGGTTGAGGTCGTCTCGCGATTTAAGTCAAACAAAGATATTTTAGAGGTCAGTAAGCGCCTACAGTCGGGAGAAATTGACATCCTAGTGGGAACCCACAAGCTACTTCAGACCGACTTTGGATTTTTAGATCTGGGCCTTTTAATTATCGATGAGGAGCACCGCTTTGGCGTCAAACAAAAAGACGCTATCAAAGCACTTCGGGCCGAGGTGGATATTTTAACAATGACCGCCACCCCGATTCCGCGCACGCTTAATATGGCGCTCGGTGGTCTCAGAGACCTGTCAGTCATCGCGACACCGCCGGCTAAACGCTTATCGATCAAAACCTTTATCCGAGAACACAGTGTCGGATTAGTTAAAGAGGCAATCCTCAGGGAGACGCTGCGCGGGGGGCAGGTTTACTACCTCCACAATGAAGTCAAAACCATTCAGGAAACCGCACGAAAACTGTCCGAACTGGTACCTGAATTGTCGTTTGGAATCGCACACGGTCAACTGAGGGAGCAGGAGCTTGAGCATGTGATGTCCAGCTACTATCACCAACGACACAACGTACTCGTGTGTTCAACCATTATTGAAACCGGCATTGACGTCCCGACCGCAAATACCATCATTATCGATAGAGCCGACAAGTTTGGCTTGGCTCAATTGCATCAACTGCGCGGTCGAGTCGGTCGCTCACACCACCAGGCCTACGCTTATTTGCTCACCCCTCCACGCTCCGCGATTACGCCAGATGCCGAAAAGCGACTTGAGGCAATTGAATCAGCGGGCGCGCTAGGTGCTGGTTTCATGCTCGCATCCAACGACTTGGAAATCCGCGGCGCTGGCGAGCTACTCGGTGACGAGCAATCAGGACAGATTGAACAGGTGGGGTTCTCACTCTATCTCGAGATGCTCAATCGTGCTGTTGAGTCTCTGAGAAAAGGTGAAATTCCCGATGTTGATGCGCCTTTAGAAACGGGAACAGAGATCAAAATGCACCTACCCGCTCTTATTCCAGACGATTATCTGCCCAATATTTCAACGCGACTGGTTCTCTATAAACGCATCGCACAGGCCACAACCAAGGACGAGCTTAATGACATTCAGGTCGAAATGATTGATCGATTCGGCTTACTGCCAGCGCCAACCAAGCAGCTGTTTGTGCAGGGTGAAATTAGGCTTCGAGCACAGAAACTAGGCATCTCGGAAGTTGACGTGAGCGTTACAGGTGGTAGCGTCAAGTTTGAACCCACCACACCGGTACCGGTCACAGCGTTGATAGGACTTCTGCAGAGCAATCCTCAAGAATTTAAGCTTGCCGGCTCGGATAAGCTGCGGTTCGTTCGTGAGCTAGAGTCAGCCGAAGCTCGCCATGATTACCTCGAAGGGCTCATGACAAGATGGGAAGAAGCATGCGCAAGCACTTAAATTTAGGCCTATCCACTGCGTTGTTTAGCCTATTATTTATGGGTGAAAGCATTGCACAAACTTCGGATACGACCCAGGCCGGATCGGTCGGTGAGCGTGACGCGCCATCGGGTTGGGCTCGCCTTGAGTTGGCTGTTTATATCGACTCGGATAAGGCGGCTCTCTCGTCCGAAGTTTGGGAGGCTTTTCCCGATCTTAGCTACAGTGACCAGCGCAGATGGCTCATCAACTACGATGAGATCAATGCATTAAAGGACATCTGGGGCGAGGCCGCTGTCAAGGTCAACACCAATGGCTCCGTTCAGGTTTTTCCAGAACCACCCTCAGCGCCAGAAGGGTCTCTTTGGGAGGCGGACCTCTCTGATAGTCTCTTATTAACAACGTCTGGAGACCCTGAACCCGCTGAAGCTGCGATTGTCCGGCCGTTCGATGAGTCTGCGCCAGACTCGGCGCTAGAGGGTATTGAGAGTGACTCAGAGGTGCCCATTAATATTGGGGCGGCAGACGAGGCGCTGACCAGCAGCGCCGCACAAGTGCCTTTGGAGACCTTGTCCTTAGCGTCCAGATTAACACCTGAAGCCGAAGACCCCACAGAGAATGGCGCGCTCACTTCAGATCAAACACCCCAATCGTATGCAGCGAACGAGGTGCTCGGTCGTTCGATGGGCGAGCGCGACGCTCAGCCCTTGGACCTCCTGAACAGCGATGAGTTTACGGTCGGGGCCGACTTGCCGGAAAACCTCGACGGTGCAAGTCCCGGATCAGAGACACTGAACTGGTTAGACACTTACGCCGACGACGAAAACACCCCTGCAGAGCCGCGTCCGTTGGTCGACGTGGAAGCACCCCTTGCGCTACCCGCAACTTATCAGCACTTGCCAGTCGAAATGCTGGCGCAGGGGATCGAAAGTCTAAGGAAGACGAGCGACAAATCACCCGTGATAAGCCTCGCATGGCTGCAAGCTCCCGAAGGCATTGGCACGCCAATCGTGGTAGACACGTGGTTAGAGAACGCGTCACACCCCTTGCTTCAAGGTACTGTGAAGATAGACGTCAACGTCGAGGCCACACTGGATATCGATCTGTGGATGAATGCGCTCGGTGAGACGCTACCGCCCAAATATACGCCACTGGTCCCGCACCCCCAAGCACCGCAACGCGTGTTGGTCATCGAGCACAGTACAGCCGCTGAAAACACCCAAAAAGCAGAGGACGTTGAGTACATCGACGTTGGTACCGGACTTAACAGGACCACAGATGATGCATCGAGTAACGGCCGTGCGGCTCCGCCCTCAGCCGACATAAATCAGCCTCCATACCGTCAAGCGATCGCTCTGCGCGAGACAAGGAGCTTACGCCAGGGGTACATTCGCTATATCGACCATCCGGCCATTCAGGTCGTCGCTACCTGGCGCGAGCTCTCTTTCAAAGAGGTGTATGAGCTCGGCGAGGCACAGCGTATTAGGCGAGACATTGACAGTCTCACTCGGACACTCACCACACCCGACAGATCTAATTCGAACTCGTTAGCGCCCTAAAAGTCCATCAAACTACGTAGCACTGGGCTCAGGAAGCACTTGATGGATCGTGTGTGTGGGGAATGCAATCTCCGCGCCGTTTTGTTCCACAATCGCCAAAATACGAAGCAGGATGTCTTCTTTGATTGCGTGATATTCCACCCAGTTGGTAGTTTTAGTAAACGCGTAAACAAAAAAGTCGAGTGATGACGGCCCCATGTGATTAAAGTTGACGATCAGTGTTCGATCTTGGGCGATATCATCGTGGTGCTGAAACATTGCCATCACGTCCTTAACAATGCCCGCAACTCTATGAGCGTCCTCGTATCGAACACCGATCGTTTCGTAGATTCGTCGGTTAGTCATTCGCGATGGGTTTTCGAGCGACACACTCGAAAATGTCGAGTTAGGAACGTACAGCGGGCGCTGGTCAAACGTCCGGATTCGGGTCATTCGCAAGCCAATGTCTTCCACCGTACCTTCGATTTGTCGATCAGGGGAGCGAATCCAGTCCCCCACTGCAAATGGTCGATCCAAGTAGATACTCAACCCACCTAGAAAGTTTGCAAGCAAGTCCTTTGCCGCAAAACCGACTGCAATACCACCTACACCGCCAAAAGCCAGCAGTCCTGAAACAGAAACACCTTGCGACTGCAAGACCATCAACAACGACAACACCCAGACCGTAATTCGAGCAAGCCGTGCAACCGCACTTATCGTTGCACGATCATCGGAGTTTCGTGGGCCACGATGCTCTGCCAATAACTCGTTTTCAAGGCCTGTCGACACGCGGTGTAGCAGCCAGCCCACCAAGAGTATGAGACCCGCATCAGCGACATGAATCAGAGCAGTTCGAAGCCCTTGTGCCTCTTCAAAGAGGCTGAGCAATCCGTAAATAACGGCAATCCACATCGCCCACTGAATCGGTGGTGCGATGGAATAAAAAACCACATCGTCCCAACGCGTGGCCGTTGTATCGGCAACCGCTGTCAGACGTTTTACTGCGAATCGAATTCCAAAATGACCCGAGACTCCCAATGCAATTAGTGACAACAAGGCAGTTGTCACCATAGGCAGCCCTGTAGCATCGCTCAGAGGGGCGACCAGCGTTAAAAATGATTCCATGCTCAATCCACATATTAGATGAAGGCTATAAGCTACCGACGCGTCATCGTTCGGCCAATACTGTACATTTAAACAGCCTGCCTATATATTCAGTAAAACCGCCGGAGAACAGTCATGAATAAGCTTACAGCCCGACAGCAACAGGTGATGGATGTCGTCAAGTCGAGCATCGAGGCCACAGGTATGCCACCGACACGCGCCGACATCGCTAGAGAACTTGGGTTTAAGTCTGCAAATGCCGCTGAAGAGCACCTAAAGGCACTGGCTAAAAAGGGCGTCATCGAGCTTGTTGCAGGGGCGTCTCGAGGTATTCGCTTAACCGAGCAACTCGGTTTGCCTATCATTGGGCGAGTTGCTGCAGGCGCCCCACTGTTAGCGCAGGAGCACATCGAAGACTACTGTGACCTCAGCGCGAGCTTCTTCGCCCCACCTGCGCACTACCTTCTGCAAGTCTGCGGAGACAGCATGATCAACGCGGGCATTTTTGACGGAGACCTCATTGCCGTTCACAGCACTCGCGAGGTCCGCCAGGGCCAAATAGCAATTGTGCGCATTGAAGATGAAGTCACAGTGAAACGTTGGAACCGAATCAGCGATCAACGCGTTGACTTAATTGCAGAGAACGACGCTTACGCGCCCATAGAGATTGATCTCAGTGAGCAATCTATCGCAATCGAAGGTGTAAGTGTTGGCGTCATTCGACGCCAGTGATCAATGCAGCGTTCGGCGTTCTGCTTTGTCCGATGACTCGGTTGTGTCCATATCGACACCTGACCGTTCCGCCATTTTTGCGGCCGCCTGAATGCCGGCCTGAATCATAATTTTTGCGACTTCAAGATTATTGTCCATGAGGTACGCACTTGCCTCTTCTGAAAACTGGATGCTAACTAACGGCTCCGAGTCGTCCTCTGCTCGCTGCAGCACAACTTCTCCATCACCTAAATCAACAATTTCCAAAAGCGACGTAGACATTTTCGAACCTCACAAGATGTCGTGGTTTGTCTTTGACAGTAACACTATAGATCGCGTTTTGCCACAAGAGCGCGGCTCGATCATGATTCGTCAATAACACCCGATACGCGGTCCATTAAGCGTTCCAGCTCGCGAAAACAGTCCGTTGCCATAGCGTAGTTGAAGCTCGTGCGCTCAACCGCCAAGACATGGGCCGGTGCTATCGGAGCCAAACCTGGCGCAATTTCTTTTTGTAACTCAGCTAACCAGCCTCCAGCCTCAAGCAACCGGAACTCTTTGACCTCAGGAGCCACTTCAATCCCTTCTGCCAGTAATGGCATGGCCGCAACACAATGGGGGGGCTTGAGCGGCAACCCCGTCACTCGGTTACACGCGAGGAGCTGCCAACCGTACGCATCAAGAAGATGTAGGCGGACAGCCGGGGCAAACGCGGCATCTAATGCGGGCGCCGCTACAGCGCTCGCCTTCATCGCACTGTCCCATGCCGTCAAAACGATTGATGCCATGTACATGCTGTGATTTGCAAAGGACTGAGCCTGACTCACGGACGATCAACCCTACTTTTTAAGCGGCTTTTTTTTTGCTTTCGCTTTGGCTTTTGGCTTTTTCTTGGGGGCCGGCTTACCCGAACCTTCGGCCACCCAAGCGCCGTTGCTAAAGAACGCCTTCCAGCCCGTCGCCTTGCCATCGCTTTCAGTCATGACGTACTGCTCTTTGGTCTTTCTGCTGAATCGAATCTGACTGCGATTAGCCACATCATCCGTGACAGGTGCGTCCAGCAAAAACTGATATTTCGGATCAAGTTCCGCCTGGTGAGGAATGACCTCGTCAACGAACGGCGCACGTGTCTCACGGTGTTTTGGAAATTGACTGGCCGCCAAAAAGAGACCCGCAGCTCCGTCACGCAAAATGTAATGGTCTTCTACCTTTACGCACCGCAGTTCCGGCATCCGAATCGGGTCCATTTTAGGCGGCGCTGCTTCACCGCTACGGAGCAACTTGCGGGTGTTTTTGCACTCGCTGTTAGTGCACCCAAAGTACTTACCAAACCGCCCCGTTCTGAGCTGCATCTCAGAGCTGCATTTGTCACACTCAAGCGTCGGCCCATCATAGCCTTTAATCTTAAAGCTACCCGTTTCAACGCGATACCCATCGCAGTCAGGGTTATTTCCGCAAACATGTAATTTCTGCGTTTCATCAATAAGATAACTGTCCATAGCCGCATTGCATTTATGGCAGCGCTCTTTTGTTAACAGCAATCTCGATTCGGCTTCATCGTCCGCGTCAATCGATACGACCTCGTCGCCCGAAATAAGATTAATCGTGGTTTTGCAGCGCTCCTTAGGGGGCAAGTTGTACCCGGAGCAACCCAGAAAAACACCCGTACTCGCCGTCCTTACCTGCATGGGACGCTCACAGGTACCACAGGCAATCCCTGTCGGTGTCGGCTCATTGGCCTGCATACCACCCTCACCGGGCTGCTCTGCAAGCTCTAACTTGGAGCGGAAGTCGCTGTAGAAATTATCGAGGACTTCACGCCAGTCCTTGCGACCCTCCGCAACCTTGTCAAGATTCGCTTCCATCGAGGCAGTAAAGCCGTAATCGAGGAGATCCTCAAAACTGTCCTGCAACCGCTGAGTCACAATATCGCCCATTTTCTCCGCATAGAAGCGACGATTCTCAAGCTTGACGTAGCCTCGATCTTGGATAGTAGAAATAATCGCGGCATACGTTGATGGACGCCCTATTCCGCGCTTTTCGAGCTCTCTAACCAAACTGGCCTCACCATAGCGAGCCGGCGGTTTCGTGAAGTGTTGTGCCGGATGCAATGCCGACATCGCAAGTACGTCGCTCACCTTAAAGTCAGGTAATAACGCGTCATCGCCTTTCTTCGCCATCGGTCGCTGTACACGCGTGTAGCCGTCAAACTCGACGACACGCCCCTTCGCGGTCATATCGTACTCGTCGGCACTCACCGTAACCGTCGTACTCAAATAGCGAGCGGGCGTCATCTGACACGCCACAAACTGTCGCCATATCAACTCGTAGAGCCGCTGAGCATCACGCTCGGCATCTTTGAGAGACTCGGCGCTCACTTTCACGTTCGACGGACGAATCGCCTCGTGTGCTTCCTGAGCGCCCTCTCGCACGCCATATCGATTTGGCGCATCGGGTAGGTAGCTCGAACTGAATGCGTCACTAATGTAGCTACGACAGGCCTCGACAGACTCGCCACTTAAATTAGTGGAGTCAGTCCGCATGTAGGTAATGTGCCCTGCCTCATACAGTCGCTGCGCCAGCGTCATTGTTTTCTTAACACTAAATCCTAGGCGAGTACTCGCCGCTTGCTGCAGTGTTGACGTAATAAACGGTGCAGAAGGCCGAGAACTTGTCTTTCGCGCTTCAAGATCCGAGACATCAAAGCGGGAATGCTGCAGCGCAGAAACAGCCTTTGTCGTCTCTTGTTCCGTTTTAGGGGTAAAGGCTTCCCCTTTAAACTTAACCACCTCGAAACGAACGGTTTCACCGTCACTGGCGGCCAAATCAGCGTGAAGTTGCCAATACTCGTCGGGAATAAACGCCCGTATTTCACGCTCGCGCTCCACGATTAAACGAACCGCGACTGACTGTACTCGCCCTGCCGACAGACCCCTGGCAATTTTTGCCCACAGGAGCGGGGACACTTCAAACCCAACAACACGATCTAAAAAGCGACGTGCTTGCTGCGCGTGAACGCGATTCGTATCAAGCTGTGTGGGGGACGCAAACGAATTCTGAATCGCTCGTTTAGTGATTTCGTTAAATACGACACGCTGATAGCGAGACTCGTCGCCACCAATAATCTCCTTGAGGTGCCAGGCTATGGCCTCACCTTCTCTGTCAAGATCAGTGGCCAGATAAATTGCGTCGGCATTCTTAGCGAGCTTCTTGAGCTCGTCGACAACTTTCTCTTTACCCGGTAAGACTTCGTAGCGTGCGGTCCAGCCGTTCTTTGGATCGACCCCCATACGCCGAACCAACTGATCGCGCTTCTTCTTTGCCTGGTAGCGCACCTTTTCATCGGGCGCCATCTTCCGGGTTATCGCGGCCTGAGCTGCTCGTTCCTTGGGATCTGTAGTCGGCGCACTCCCTGCAGTCGGAAGATCACGAACATGCCCGACGCTCGACTTCACAATAAAGTCGGAACCAAGATATTTATTGATCGTCTTTGCCTTAGCCGGAGACTCGACGATAACCAGTGACTTACCCATTTGCGAATTTAATACCCAAGTCGTTTGCTAATTGATGACACCGGTGCGGTGCAGATCGCGGAGTGTACGGGACAATAATAGGCTCAGGTCAAGCGAATAATGTTAATTCTGTGCGAGAGGCGCTATTCAAAACCAGACATCACCAACATTTGTGTCAGTGTTTCATCCACCAAGCTGACCGCGTCTTCCCCACCCTTCTCATTCCAATAGACCGAGACGTAGTATTCGGCTAACTCCATAATTTGAACCCCTTCTGGCAACTCATCGAAACACTGATTAATCGGTTGCTCTAACGGAATGCTCGCCCAAACGCCATCCACTCTTACCGCCAACTTTGGCTCGACACACGCCAAGCAGGCCTCCAGCCGCCGTTTTTTATAGGCAACGACATGCGAGCTGGCGCGATATCCAAACCGTGCGGGAATCTCAGGCGGCGATTCGAGCTTTATCGAAATACCACACTGTGACGCATGATCACGGATCCTTGCCTCATAGCGTTGCACTTTCGAGGGAAGGGCCGACATTAGAGGCGCAGCCGCGACTGCGATAATGAGTAAAATCAAAACGATCGACACAACGGTCACCACTGGTTCACACAAGAGCACAAAGGTATGCTGATACACTTATAAGTCAATGCCGGACAGATCAATGGCCTACAAACGCTTACTCGTTGCAATCGATTTAGGGGCGGCTTCTGACAAGATCGCCATCAAGGCGGCCACAATGGCGCGGACCCAGCAAGCCGAGATCCACATACTTCATATTGTAGAGCCTTTGTCGCTCACGTACGGCGCCGACCTACATGTGGATACGTCGTCTCTGCAAGCCGAGATTAATGAACAGGCAGAGATTCACCTTCAGGACCTTGCAACGCAACTGAGCATTCCTAACCAGCATTGTCACCTCGCCAGCGGACGCCCAGAAAAAGAAATACCCGCAGTGGCACGTCGCATCGCGGCAGACCTAATCGTCCTTGGAAGCCACGGACGCTGGGGACTCGAATTACTCTTGGGGACGACGACCGACGGCGTCGTCAGCGCAGCGGAGTGCGACGTCCTTGCCATCCGAGTGGAACGAGATAAATAAGCACGCCTCAGGCGGAAAAGCGCTCAACATCGAGCGTGTCAAAAGGCCAACCCAACTCTGAACCGTCGGAGCGTTTCAGTACCGGTATGCGAACACCGTATAATCGAATGAGATCAATCTGCGATGAAATATCGACTAAGTTGCATTGGATATCCAAGTAATCCAGCATCTCCTCGGCTTGTTCGCAAAGGTGACAACCAGGACTCGTGAACAGTGTTAATGGCATACTCTACCTTCTCTTTCGTTAATGCTCTTCTCTCTCGAGAACACCGCTAAAAATGGACCTATCACAGACCCTCACTATCTACGGCCGAAAACCTGTACTTGAGGCGCTTTCTGATGCGTCGTTGACGCCGAGGAAACTGCACCTTGCTCACAGTAACAAGCCCGGAGAAATTGTAAGGCAGATTCAGAATGCAGCCAAAGTGCGAGGCGTGGATATTCAAACACACGACCGCGGTTCGCTCTCTCGCATTTCACGCAACGGCAAGCAAGATCAGGGCGTAGCGTTGGACTTGTTTTGCCCCCAGTTTAATTCGTTGACGTCGTTTTTAAGCACGCTTGAAACTGAAAAAACGTCCGACTTTAAAGGTGTCCTCCTTGACGGCGTGACTAACCCGCAAAACGTCGGCATGACAATCAGGTCGTGTTGTGCAGCGGGAGTAAATGCGATTTTCTATCCAAAAAAGTCAGTCGCCGCATTGGGCCCTTTGGTTATTAAAGCCTCAGCGGGCACTGTATTTAGCGCTCCAATTATTCAATGTGATGACGCTTTAAGCTGTGTCACCGACCTTCAAAGTCGGGGGTTCCACGTTGCCGTTATGGACGGCGGTGCAAAAACCTCGTTGTTCGACTACCACCCCGACACCGCGACGGTTTATGTATTGGGAGGCGAGACGGACGGCGCGAGTACTCAAACAAGGAAGGCCGCCAATGTGTCGCTGCATATCCCCATGAAAAATGGCGTTGAATCACTTAATGTGGCGGTTACAGCGGCGCTCGTTGCGTTTTACCGGCATTAAACGAGCGCCTTTGGAACGGACGACCAATTATTGATCGCCGAGAGCCGCAACTTCTGGCGCATCTGCCGTCCCGTTCTCAACAGCCAACCAAGCCTGTCTCAACACATAGTGTCGAATCGCCTCAATCTCTGCGTCATCGATAATGTCTGCGAACCCAACCATACCGTTGTCGGTAAGGGCGCCATCGCGAACAATCGCGGCCCACGAGTCTTCGCTGGCCGATATACCAGACCAGCGCAAATCAGGTATGACGCCAGAGCTAATGGCGTAAGCGCCGTGACAGAACTGACAGTTCTCAGCAAAGCGTTGCATACCCAGCTGCCATGTCTCAGCATCGCCGATCAGCGGCGCCTTTGGACTTTCAACAACTAGATAGTCTAGCGGCGATGGAAGCTCGGCCTTACCGCCGAGTTTCATAGTAACAATGCGTCCGGGCTCTGGAGTCACGGGCTTCTCCAACGCCGCACCGTAAATCATCATTGAAACATTACCCCATCCCGACAGCACCGACACATATTGCTCACCGTCGAGTTCGTAAGTCATCGGCGCTGCGGCTGCGTCGCCCACTAACCGCTGAGTCCACATGCGTTCACCTGTTTCAGCGTCGTATGCGACAAACTCACCCCGCTTATTTCCCTGAAAAACCAGCCCTCCGTCGGTACTCAAGGTCCCGCCGTTGAAGGCTTGGGGAAAAGGCACTATCCAAGCCGGCTCACCTGCCACCGGATCCCAAGCGACAAGGCTTCCGCCATCGAGCGTTTGCGTATACGCGATCGTACCTTTCGGGAATTCGTACGCCCAGGCTGAAGCTGAGTCATAACCCGTATTCCAGTGGCTCTTGGCACTTCGGGCAGCATCGTTATCAACATAAACGTAGGGCAATGCGAGATTGGTGGGGATGTAAACGAGCCCCGTCTTAGGATTGAATGACATGGGGTGCCAGTTGTGAGCGCCTGTGGGGCCAGGCACAACCACCATATTATCCAGTTCGATCGCCTCTTGAGTGATCACAGGTCGACCATTCTCGTCGATCTCGCCAGTGGTCCAATTCTGCTCGGAGAACGGTGTCGCCGACAGAAGCTCTCCATCTTGAGCATCAAGCACGTAAAAGAAACCGTTCTTGGGCGCCTGCATGACCACTCGGCGGCTCGCGCCATTCTCCCCAAGCGGAAGATCTGCTAGAACCATTTGTTGAGTGGCCGTAAAGTCCCACTGATCACGCGGTGTTGTCTGATAATGCCACCGATAAGCACCCGTGTCCGCGTCGAGCGCGAGCACAGAAGATAAGAATAGGTTGTCATACGCTCCACCAAAATCGCCCTCAGGGTCGCGTATTGACGCATTCCAGGGAGAGCCATTTCCAACGCCCACGAGCACTTGGTCATTCACTGTGTCGTAGACAATAGAGTCCCAGGCAGTGCCACCGCCGCCGTCGGTTGTCCAAGCACCAGTGTCACCCCAGCTGTCATTCGCCAGCTCAGCAAAAATCGCATCAGACGCAGCACCATCAGGCTCTTTATTTGGGTTGGGAACCGTATAAAAACGCCACTCGAGATCACCGCTCTCGACGTTGTAGGCAGTGACGTAACCTCGGACACCCAACTCCGCGCCCGAGTTTCCAATGATCACCTTGTTCTTGAAAACTCTCGGCGCGCCCGTAATGGTGTAAGGCTTTGATTGATCAACTGTGACGTTACTCCACAGCACCTCACCGGATGCAGCATCGAGCGCTTCTAATCGACCATCAAATACGCCAACAAAGACCTTGCCGTTATGCACAGCAACCCCTCTATTGACAACATCGCAACAGCCTTTAGCCGCATCTTCACCCGACACCTCTGGGTCGTACGTCCACAACTCTTTGCCCGTTCTCGCATCGATGGCGTAAACAACAGACCAGGAGCCCGTGACATACATGACGCCATCGACCACGATCGGAGTGGCCTCTGCCCCCCGCGGTTTATCCATTTCGTAAACCCAGTCTACGCCCAGATCTTGAATCGTATCGCCGTTAATAGACGCCAACGATGAGTGACGCGTCTCGTCGTACGAACCACCATAGCTCAACCACATCTCCGGCTCTTGAGCGGCATTCATGATTCTTTGAGTGTCGACGGCGGCAACGCTTGCGGGAGCGTCTCCAACTTTCGGAGTTGCAGCGGTCTTTGGGGCGTCAGCGTCCCCGCAGGCGGCAACCAGGCTGGTGACGAATAAAGTGGTGATTACATTCTTATAGGACATTGTTTCAACCTCAGAGCTGTCATTTTTATGTCTCTGAGTCTAGCCAATGTGATCGTCTTGTGGAACCACTGTTATTTGCTGAGAAACCCCATTGCATCCTCTAACCCACCTAAGGTCAGGGGATACATTTTTTCTTCCATCAGCTGATTCGTAATGGCAATAGACTGCGTGTATTGCCACTCGTCCTCGGGAACAGGATTCAGCCATACGCACTTCTCGTAGGTAGAGCGTAACCGCTCAAGCCAAAGCGCTCCAGGTTCTTCGTTCCAGTGCTCAACACTGCCACCGGGCTGAACAATCTCATACGGTGACATCGAGGCATCGCCCACAATCACAACTTTGTAATCGTGCCCAAACTTATGCAGTACGTCGTGCAATGCCGTCCGTTGGTTGTGCCGCCGTATATTGTTCTCCCACACGTTGTCGTACAGGAAGTTATGGAAATAAAAATGCTTGAGATGTTTAAACTCGGTTCTCGCTGCTGAAAACAGCTCTTCACAAACCTTAACGTGCGGATCCATCGAGCCACCAACATCGAGAAACAATAGAACCTTCACGGCATTATGGCGCTCGGGCACCATTTTAATGTCCAGCAGGCCGGCGTTACGTGCGGTAGAGCTGATCGTATCGTCCAAATCGAGCTCATCCGCAGATCCAGTTCTTGCGAATTTACGCAGTCGTCGCAAGGCAACCTTGATATTTCGTGTACCGATTTCAACGCCGTCGTCTAGGTTTTTGAAATCTCGGCGATCCCAGACTTTAACGGCTTTTTTGTTCTTACCCTGTCCCCCGACACGAATACCCTCGGGATGATAGCCATCGTTGCCAAACGGTGACGTGCCGCCGGTACCGACCCATTTGTTTCCGCCCTCGTGACGCTTTTCCTGCTCTTCTAGACGTTTCTTAAACTCGTCAATCAGCTTTTCTAAGCCGCCCAAGGATTCGATTTTAGCTTTATCTTCATCCGAGAGCTGTTTTACGAATTCGGATCGCAGCCAATCGTCGGGAATCAGAGCTTCAATAACATCATCAACACCTTCCAGGTCTCTGAAATGAAGACCGAATGCGCGATCAAAACGATCGTAATACTTCTCGTCCTTCACCATTACTGCGCGAGACAGGTTGTAAAAGTCGTCGATATTGCCAAACACCAGCTGCTGGTTCATGGCAGCCAATAGGTCCAACAGCTCCCTCGGCGTTACCGGAACCCCACCGTCTTTGAGCGCCTGGAAAAAATTTACCAGCATCGGTGCGCTCCTTACTGATTGCTCTCGCGTCGATGCATAAACGCCAGTCGTTCGAGTAACTGTACGTCCTGCTCGTTCTTAACCAGCGCGCCGTACAAAGGCGGTATGGCTTTTGTTTGGTCTCGATTCTTGAGGACTTCATCCGGAATGTCATCCGCCATAAGCAGCTTGAGCCAATCGATCAGCTCAGAGGTCGATGGCTTCTTTTTGAGCCCAGGGATCCCTCTTAACTCAAAGAACACCTCAAGGGCTTCTTGCACGAGGTCTTGCTTGATCGTCGGGTAATGCACATCAATGATTTGACGCATGGTCTCGCGATCTGGAAAGTTGATGAAGTGAAAGAAACAGCGACGCAGGAACGCGTCTGGCAATTCCTTCTCGTTATTTGACGTAATTATAATGACGGGACGATGGCGTGCTTTGATCGTCTCACCCGTCTCGTACACAAAAAACTCCATCCGGTCGAGCTCGACCAGCAAGTCATTCGGGAACTCAATATCGGCCTTATCCACCTCATCGATGAGCAGCACGACCTGCTCGTCCGCATCGAAGGCCTCCCACAGCTTGCCACGCTTAATGTAGTTGGCAATGTCGTGTACACCCTCGCCGCCCAGCTGAGAGTCTCTGAGCCGCGAGACCGCGTCATACTCATAGAGACCTTGTTGCGCCTTGGTGGTCGACTTAATGTGCCATTGGATAAGCCTCATCCCCAGGCCTGATGCGACCTCCTCGGCCAGCATGGTTTTGCCTGTTCCCGGCTCTCCTTTAATCAGAAGTGGCCGTTGCAGTGCGACCGCGGCATCAACCGCCATTCTGAGGTCGTCGGTGGCTACATAGTTGTCAGTGCCCGTAAATTTCATAGTACAGCTCCATACAGTCGAGGCGAGAGATTAACGGATGATTCCGAGGTTTACGAGTCGTTTTACTCATGTCCCGCCTCCATAACCCGACGCTCAGTCAGGACGAGAGGTGGACAAACGTCCAGACACCAGAGCCACGCCAATACCTACGATGCCACTGATAAAAAGCATGATGAAGGCCGGGGCCGCGGCTGCAACGCCCCCGGCAAATAGGAGATTGAAGAGGCCCGTCACCAAGGCGGGTGCGACCGTTGTCATCTCTGATGCTGCATAGCTGGGCGCAAGTAAAACCCCCGCCATGAGGCCGGTAGTAACGCGTGCCAAAATCGGAGTAAATCGGCTGAACCAAAGGACATACAGCATGCGACAACCCACAACAGCCGCAAGGGCATAGACAACAAGAGCAATGAGGTAGCTAGTGGGGGTCATCATGGGGCGTATACTCAGACGGCGGTATCTGGAGATAATACCCTTTATCCGATATCCCCTCGAGTACTTCGGCACCAGTACAGCGAGCCAACTGCCGATCGGGCGACACCTCGATTTCTAAAATTACCCGCAACTCACCCAGTAACTGCAGTAATTCTTTTGGCAATTCGTCAGTGGGCATGTCTGTGGGCAAGTAAAGATAGGTACCTGCTTTTCTAGCAGCCCCAAACACGGTTATCGGACTTTTAATGGTAACGCTCATAATCTCCTCTCCCCCTCACTCGTAAAATGTTTCATAACAGCTGGAAAATAAAGCCAAAGTGAGACGGCCCTCACGAGTACAAAAACAACCATCGCCCACCACAACCCCATTAGCCCAAAGTAGCTCCCCAACCACGCGATTGCACACAGAAATACCACCGTTGAGCCCAGCGATGCGTTGCGCATTTCGCGTGTCCTCGATGTCCCGATAAAAAGCCCATCCAGCTGAAACGCAGGAAACGACGCCAGTACATAGGCTGCACAAACCGGTAGCAGTGTCGTTGACAGGGCAACGACCTCTTCGAGGTTTGTGAGTGCGCTAATCAGGGCTTCCCCAGTCAACAGTACCAGACCAGACAATCCAATAGCGGCAAGCGCTGCTAGCTGCGTGGTTCGGCGTAACACCCTGCTAAACGTCGCTTTGTCCTTCGCGCCATAACTGCGTCCCGACAGTGACTCAGCAACGTAAGCGAAGCCATCCAAAAAGAACGCCGTGAACGCCATAATTTGCAGCACAATGTGCGTCGCAGCTAAGGCAACGACTCCAAATTTCGCCGCCTCGTTCGTGAAAAAGGAAAACGCGAAAACCAGCAGTAAGGTGCGCACCATAATGTCCGTATTTGCGCTTAAAAGGGCGAGCAGTTGTGAGTACTGTCTGAGTCGTTTAGTTGGCCAGAACATCCGCCACTCGGGCGCCACAGCGTGGCTCTCCACAAGAAACCGTTTTAGTCGATAAAACCCCAAGCCGCAGGTGATGACCTCTGCTACGACAGTCCCACCGGCAATCCCCACTGCGCCCAGTCCAAGCACCCCCGCGGCTAAAATATCGAGCACCATGTTTAAGCCATTGAGGAATAACTGAAGCTTTAGCAGCTCTCGCGCCTGTCCCAGACCAATCCAAACGCCCATGATCACGAATATCATCAAGGTCGCAGGAGCGCCCCAGATCCGCGTATAAAAGTAAGACTGTGCGACAACCTCCACTGACTCATCACCCGATAACAGCTGAAAACTCAGTAGCCCAATAGGCCATTGCAAGATCAGCAAGAGCAAACCGACAGCGACCGCGATAAGGCATGACCGGCCGAAGATTGCGCGCACCTCGGTTTTGTCACCAGCGCCATCGGCCCGAGCAATAAAGCCCGTGGTGCCCATACGCAAAAAGCCAAAGCTCCAGTAAACGAATGAAAAAATGAGTGCACCGAGGGCAATCGCTCCCAAGTCAACAACCGAGCCTGTGTTTCCAATGACCGCGGTATCAACAATACCCAGTAAGGGTACCGACGCGTTGGCCACGATAAACGGCCACGCCATTGAGAGTAAGTGACGGTAACTTAGGTGAGTCGGCTTGAGCTCCACTGACCGTGCTTACTGTTGAACTTGCAGCGGCGGCGTCGACTCGGAGAGCGTGTTTAAAAGCACCTCAACAACAGCGCCGTAACGCCAACCTAAAAGGTCTGAAGGCAACGATTTTTGTTGGAAATAGCACTGAACGAGCCGCTCTATGTCTTTATTAGCCAGTAAAATCTCGGGCGCCAGGCCCAACACCTCGGCTCGTACCTTGACCACAGAACCGAGCTTGATCATCCACTCTTTTTCGCGCGATTTTGCTGGCGCTTCCCAGAGACTGGTCGCTGGCGGCGCCAAGGAACAGGCATTTTCAATGACGCCCAATATTGCAGTGCCTCGCTTACGAATAACCGCATCATGAAGGCCCTCGATCTGCGTTAACTCAGCGATGTGTCTGGGTGCCTTTCGAGCCAAGAGGGTCATCACGGCATCGGGTAGAATCCAGCTGCGCGGACGATCTAAGCGTCTCGCCTCACCTTCACGCCACTCAATGAGGGCTTGAAGCAGGCCCTGCTCCTTTGGGCTAAGCTTCCAGGCAGACTTAAACTTAGCAGACGGACCTCTTCCACCAATTTTGAGCGCCTGCGTATCTTCAAGTAGCCAGTCTAGACGACCGTCGCTCACACACTTTTCGTGCAGTGTTTGACCAATACTTCGCAAGTAAGTGACGTCCATCGCCGCGTAGTGCAGTTGACGGTCAGACAGGGGTCGGTTGAGCCAGTCGGACGTTGTCTCAGCCTTGGAGATGACGTCCCCGGTAAACACTTCAACCATTGTGCGATAACCCAGACCAAAACCGTGCCCTAGTAAGGCCAAGGCTCGCTGCGTGTCAAACAACGGCGCGGGCACGACACCCAGCCAATGCTGAAACACTTCTAAGTCCTCACTGGGACTGTGTAAGAGCTTCACGACCGCCGAGTTTGAAAATAGCCGTGACAAAGCCGCGGTCGATGAAATCATGAGTGGGTCGACCAAGTAGGCTGTTTTATGCCAACACAGCTGCAGAAGTGCGACTTGGGGGTAAAACGTGTCACGTCGCCTAAACTCAGTATCGATCGCGACGAACCGATCTTGCTCGTGTCGCTCTAAGACCTGCTCAAGGCGCGTATCGCTGTCGACTAACTCGTAAATCATAAGCCACTCACCACTTTCCTACCCCCCAGAGCGTGCGCAAGTGTTGTGGGATCGATAAACTCAAGCTCGCCTCCCAGGGGCACGCCATGCGCAATTCGAGTCACTGTAATAGCGTACCGCGACGCAATTTCGGCGATATAGTGCCCCGTCGCTTCACCCTCAACCGTCGGATTCGTCGCCAAAATCACCTCTGCGATCGACGCCGGAGCCAGCAAAAGATCTAGACTGTCCAAGCCAAGCTGTTTCGGGCCTATTCCGTCCAGCGGTGACAGGTGACCCATTAACACGAAATACAGTCCCCGATAACTTCCCGTTTGTTCAATGGCTAATACGTCTGCCGGCGCCTCGACCACGCACAGGAGTGTGTCGTCACGCTTGGGATCCCCGCACAGCTCGCAAACGCTCAGTTCTGTAAAATTTCGGCACCGCTGGCAGCGCCCCACTTTGGACAGTGCGTTGACTAACGCATCACCTAAAATCTGCGCGGCCTCTCTGTCTCGCTCTAATAAATGAAGCGTCATACGCTGTGCGGACTTGGGACCCACACCGGGCAAGTGGCGAAGTGCCTCAATCAGGTCTTGAATCGCAGGGCTTAACTTCATAACGTTAGAGCTCCGTCAAGGGTGGTCGAATGGAGCCCTGGACAACAACCGCATCGAAGTCAGTCACCAGGGCGTTGAGGCAGTCATCTTTTTCTAACGCGTCCGTCGCTGCCTCCACTCGCCGTCGCTCGAAGATTTCGCGTTGACGCGCAGGTGTATTATCAGACGTGTCACCCACCGCGACTAGGACCGTTACGGGTGCCTCTAGAACCAGCTCAATCGCACTGGCCAGCCCCGCTTGGTGACGCTCGTTAAAAAGCGCCGCGTTTGTCGATGCGATCTGAAACCGAAGCGTTCGCTCGTACGTCTCGACCAATTCAAAGTGCGATGCGACCGTATGTATCACTCCTCTGAGTCCCAGCCCTTCAAAAAAGTCAGGCCATGAACCATTGGTTGGCAAATCCTCTTCAGCGACTTTGGGCGCTGTAGACACATCGCTACCAGCGACCTCAACGGCACCGACCAGGCTCTGCTCGTTAACACTCGCAGGCTGTGCCATGACGGCGGGCTCCTCAACGACCGGCATTTGGATCACCGACCCCTTGGGCAGGGACTCTGCTTCTGCAGGCACCAGCTCCTGTACTGCCGTGCCTTGTGGAGTCGTGTGAGGTAACGGCGACGCAGGCGCAGTCTCGACGACTACCGTATTTACCTGCGTCGGTGCAGCCACCGGCGGCGCCGGTGGCTCAGACTTTTTTGCCGGGGGTGCCTCGTGCGACTGGGCCAAAATAACCCCGGGTTTGAACGCCAACAATCGTAGAATAGCCATGTCCAGACCACTTCGCGGATCTGAGGCGAGCACCAACTCTTTTTTTGCGCTCACTGACATTTGCCACCACAGATGTGCAACATCTGGCGTCAGCGCTGCCGCGAGCGATTCTAAACGCGCAAACTCAGGCTGTGTCGTATCGATTGATCCCGGAACGGCTTGCGCGAGAGCGATCTGATGCAGCACCGACGCCAGTTCATCCAGCGTCCCACTGTAATCCGGCGAATGGCTGGCAATAGCGTCGAGCACCGCAAGCGCTTGCCTTGCGTCATCAGCAATGAGCGCATCGAGCAAATCCAGTACCTTGGTTCTCGACACCGTCCCAAGCATTTGACGGACGTCGTCTGACTCTAGCTTTCCGGAACCATGAGCGATCGCCTGATCAGACAGCGACAGCGCATCGCGCATCGAGCCCTCCGCTCCTCGCGCGAGCAAGGCAAGTGACTCATCATCAAACGGGACACTCTCTTCACTGAGGACATGCTTCAGGTGCCCCACAATTTGCTCGGGAACCATATTTTTAAGGTTAAATTGTAAACAGCGAGACAAGACTGTTGCCGGCAGTTTTTGCGGGTCGGTTGTAGCCAGTATGAATTTAACGTGCTCTGGCGGCTCTTCGAGTGTTTTGAGCAGCGCATTGAAGCTGTGATTCGAGAGCATGTGAACTTCATCGATTAAGTAGATCTTAAAACGCGAGCGTGTCGGCGCGTACTGGACATTGTCCAGAAGTTCACGCGTATCCTCGACCTTGGTTCTCGACGCTGCATCGACTTCAAGCACGTCAACGCTTCGGCCTTCAGCAATCTCAACACAGCTGGCACAAACACCGCAGGGCAGTGACGTAACGCCAGTATCGCAGTTAAGACTTTTCGCTATTAGGCGCGCTAGCGTTGTTTTACCCACCCCTCGGGTGCCGGTAAACAAATAGGCGTGGTGCAATCGCTCAGACTCCAGTGCAGTCGTCAGCGCACGAACAACATGCTCTTGCCCCACCATTTCTGAGAAAGAAGACGGGCGCCACTTTCGCGCTAGTACTTGATAACCCATCGCTACAGGTTCCCGACTGGGCCAGCGGCGCTGCCGGCATGGGGCAGACTGTAAATTCCGATTGACACTGTTAACACCGACGCTCTGGACATAACGCTACATTCTACACAAGTTTGACAGCGATGATCGCGGGGGTTGGCGCGGAAATGTCATTCGAGTGCAGTCGTACCGAACGCGTGTTTAGCCCGCGGGGAAAATGGAGGTGCCCCGGACAGCCACACCTCGGCACCCGAGTCGATAACTACCGTTGCTCCCTTCCGGGCCTGGCGGAGTTCACTATCTATCGCTGCGAGGGGACCGTCCGAGCCACCACAAAGCTCCCACAGAGGAGAGCGTCGAAATTGTGGCTAAATCGGTTCGCACACGCAAGGAAAAAAAGAATCTAATCTGTCCCTCAGGGACCGACGTACCAGGTTTACTTTAAAATGTTAAACCGCGTAACATACTAATGTTAATCCTCTTAACATGCCTCGGAGCGGTCAATGTCACCAAAAATTCTCTTTACGACGTTAATCAGCGCAACCGTCGCGCTGGGGATCATACTGTTTGGCTCCGGCGCGATTAAGGCCAACGTAAGGCCCACAATTGCAACGGAGACTCAGCCACTCCCCGTCTCGGTCACGCCGTTTACGCTTGAAACGGGTTACGAGACCGAAATTCAATTTCTCGGCTCTGTTCAAGCGTCCTCGGACAGTCTGCTGGGCTTTGAAGTTGCAGGACGTCTTGATGCAGTCACAGTCCGAGAAGGCGACTACGTCAGCCTCGGACAACCCCTAGGACAACTTGACACTGAGCAGCAACAGGCCTCACTTCGGTTGGCTCAAGCACAACGAAGCGAAGTTCAAGCGCAACTCAAATTAGCGACACTCAACCGCGAGCGAACAGAGCGTCTTGTCAATCAAGGGCTCGCCTCAAAGGCTGACCAGGATGATGCAAATCTCACGACAGAGGCACTCCAAGCGAGACTGCAGACCACTGAAGCCAACGTCTCGAATGCATCAATCATCATTGATAAGTCGACCTTAGTCGCTCCGTTCAACGCCGTAGTCGCTGAGCGACTGCTAGAGCCCGGTACCGTTGTTTCTCCGAACAATGCAATCCTACGGCTCGTCTCCGTGGGGTCGCGCGAGGTTCATGTGGGAATAGCACCAAAATTTGCAGACACCTTAGTGGTGGGGGAATCCTACAACGTCTCAATTGAGGGCGAGCGAGTCCCCGCTATACTGCGGACCGTTGGAGACGCCATTGACACGCGAACACTCTCCACCCTCGCCGTTTTTACCTTGCCCACAGATGTCTCACCCCGAGTGGGACAAACCGTTACGCTAGTCATGACCGAACAGGTTTATGCGCAGGGAGGATGGCTTCCTCTGAGCGCCCTACTGGAGGGTGACCGCGGCTTGTGGACCGTATTCACGATAAAGGCACTAAGTAAGGAGAGTGCCCAATTGCAGCGCGAGAGTGTCGAAGTCCTGCACAGTAGCCAGGCCTATGCCTATGTCCGAGGCACGCTTGCTAATGAGGCTCTTGTCGTCAGCGCGGGATTGCAGCGATTGAGCCCAGGTATGACCGTCGAACCCATTCCGTCCATTCGGGTACGGGACTAAAACGATGATTGCAACGAAACTTTATGAAAATGGCCGTTATCTTGCACTCATGGTGCTCTCGACCATCGTGGTGGGAATTACCTCTTACAACAGTCTTGGACGTCAAGAAGACCCTTCCATTACGCCCTTTGTAGCCTCAGTGCAGACATTTTACCCCGGCGCCAGTCCAGCAAGAGTCGAAAGCCTCGTGACCAAGCCCTTAGAAGATGCATTGCGCGAGCATCCAGATATCAAAGAGGTCGACTCTACTTCTGTAAACGGCGTATCGAGCATATTGATTCAGGCGGATTATTACTTATCGCGCAGTGACATCAAGCGAGTCTGGTCCGAGCTGGGTAATAAGATCGACCGTGTAAAAGCCTCACTGCCCGAGGGGGCCTCAGAACCCGTTTTCGATGACGACTTATTTACCAATTTTGTGAAGATAGTCTCCGTGAGTAGTCAGCCTGGCATAGACCTCTCGCCCTCGCTACTCAGGCGTGAGGCCCTGAGACTGGCAGATGCAGCTAAGAACGTTCCTCAAACGCGCCGCGTCAAGCTTTACGGATTACCTGATGAGGAGATAAGCGTTGAAGTAGACGCGACTGCACTCGCGACCTTGGGCTTGGAAACAAGCGATATTGCTCGAACACTTTCGCTGGCTGATTCTCGAACACCCGCGGGTAAACTGACATCCCCGCAAAGCGCATTAACCATTGAAGTTGCGGGCGAATTTACAAACATCGACACAGTGCGTGAAACATACATTCAGGCGGCTACTGGAGGGGCTAAAGCTGTCAGAGTTGGTGATATTGCGAGCGTCTCAAAATCTGAAATAGATCCGCCACTGCGTCTCGCGCTGTCCAACGGAAAGCGATCGGTCTTCCTTGGCATCGAAATGAAAGAAGGCAACCAGGTGGATCAATACAGTGACTCGTTCAATGCGTTCCTGACTGAATATCGTCAGAGCACCGCCGACGGGATGCTCATTGAAGTGAGTTACGACCAAAGTGGTTACACCGAAGCACGCTTAACCGGAGTCCTCAAGAATATCTTGGCGGGCGTGTTAATCGTTGTCGGGGTGCTTTTTATCACGCTGGGGTGGCGCGCCGCCCTTATCGTCGCGCTGAGCCTCCCGCTCTGCACGTTACTGTCCATGATGGTTTTGAACTATCTCGACATCCGGATTCATCAAATGTCGATGACAGGACTCGTGGTTGCACTGGGTCTTTTGGTGGATGGTTCAATCGTCATTACCGATGAAATTCGACGCCACCTTCTCGCGGGCGACCGACCGCTTGCTGCGATGCAAAAAGCGGTTAATCGCATGACGGTGCCACTTGTGAGCGCAACAGCGACGACCGTTCTCGCCTTCACACCCATGGCCATTCTCGCCGGTCCCTCGGGTGACTTTCTTGGGAGTCTCGCCACCTGCGTTATCGTCATGCTGACCATTAGTTTGTTGCTGGCGCTCACGCTAACACCGGCTATTGCCGCGCGCGTGCTGCCCAGTGGAATATCCCAGAGTCCCGCTTGGTGGCGAACGGGCATCAGTGTCCCCAGCATGGTCACTGTATTTACAAAAAGCATTGATTGGTCCCTTCGCTACCCATTGGCCTCTGTCTTGATTGCAGGCTCTATCCCGGTCCTCGGCTTTGTCAGCGCTGCCACTCTTACCAATCAATTTTTTCCCGGTACAGATCGAGACCAAGTCTATATTCGGCTCGACATGCCCAGCACGTCAGGCATCGAAGAGACACTCGCTCTCGTAAACAATATTGACAACGACCTTCAGGCAGAACCCCTGATCCGACGTGTCGACTGGTCGGTCGGTGAGAGTCCCCCTGCGTTCTACTACAACTTACGATCGAATCGACGTAACGCCCCCGGCTGGGCGGAGGCAATGATTCTGACGACCGATGAAAATCAAACAAACGGGCTGATTCGGCGGCTACAAACCCAGTTTGATCGCAACTACCCCGAAGCACAGGTCATTGTACTGGGCATCGATCAAGGTCCCCCGGTCGCAGCACCTTTGGAAGTAATCGTTTATGGTCCAAATTCCCACACGCTGAGATCTTTGGGCGAAACTTTCCGGCGGCGCATGCAGTCGCTTCCGGACATTACGCACACCCGATTGTCCATCACCCCCGCAGCACCTAAAGTTCAGTTTGTGCCAGACAGTGACAAGCTGCGACGACTGGGTATTGAGCGTACTCAACTCGCGCAACTCATTGAAGGTCGGCTCAGGGGACGTATTGGTGGGGCAGTACTTGAGGATACTGAGCGACTCAATGTGCGCGTGAAATTAGAACGCGACAACTGGCAAAGCAGTGACGACCTGTTGAATTTAACGGTGTCAGTTATCGACAATAAAGGCCGTACTCAGCAGGTCCCTCTCGCCAATCTTGGGGCGCTTGAACTGATTCCTGAAGACGCGCCGATCGGACGGAAAAACGGCGAGCGCGTCAACGAAGTGCAAGCGTTTTTAACGCGTGGCGTGTTGCCAGAGGAGGCACTTAAACTGCTCAGGGCGTCGCTGGAAGACAACCCCATTTCCATGCCCCCCGGCTATCGCTACTCGTTCGGCGGCGACAGTGCGGAGCGAGATGAAGTCGTCAATGATCTCATCGGGCCAGTAGGTCTGGTGCTCTCTCTACTCGTTGGCACGATCATGCTGACCTTTAACTCCTGGCGTCTCACGGCCCTCGCCTTTGGCGTCGTGGTGTGTGCGTTTGGGCTGAGCTTTTTGGCTCTTGCCCTCTTCCGATACCCGCTGGGGATTCAAGCATTAATCGGCGTTGTCGGATCGATCGGGGTGGCGATCAACGCCTGCATCATTATTTTGACCTCATTTCAACAGTCCCCAGCGGCCTCGAACGGTGACAAACTGGCAATGCGTAACGAAGTTCTTGCAGCAAGTCGTCATATCGTGTCAACGACCCTGACTACGTTCGGTGGATTTCTCCCGCTCATACTCGAGGGCAGTCAATTTTGGCCACCTTTCGCCATGGCCATTGCTGGCGGTGTGCTGCTCTCGACAATCGTGTCGTTTTACCTGGTTCCCCCTGCCTACGTGCTACTGGGCGCACCACGTGATAATCGGATCGAACGGGCACTGCAGCAGGCAGATCAGGCCTACCCATGAGCGTATCAACCCCAACGTATCATCACGGCGACTTGCGGAACTGCGCCATCGGTGTCGCCGCACAGCTCGTCGAGTCCAGTGGCAGCTATGACATTACGATTACACAAGTTGCCAAACTGAGCGGTGTGAGTGCAGCCGCACTCTACCGACACTTTAAAGACAAAGAGGCACTGGTGTCGGCGGTCGCAGAGTTAATCCATGGGACCTTTACAGAGTACTTACTGGCCGCTGAGGCTGAGGTAGAACGGGGAACACTGGCACACTTTGAAGCACTGGGGAGCGCCTACCTTCGGTTTGCCGAGGAAAAGCGGACCTTTTTCAGACTCATGTGGGAGTACCGAGGCAGTACTGAGATAAAGCAAGGCACCGCACCAGCGATGGCGGCTGGATTTCAGATTCTGCTAGACGCTGTTGAGCTGTACACGACCCGTCAAAGCAGTCCGCAACCGCACTCCCCGATGAGGACAGCAACGCTACTGTGGTCAACCGTTCACGGTATCGCGACCCTCAGACACAATCACTTGCTCGACACCTTCGATGAAGACGTCAAGGCTGAGGGACTGCTCGAGACTGCGACTCAGGCGATCTTGGGGGCAGACTGACCTATTGGTGAGGACTCTGTCGACTCGATGCCGCAGATTGACTACATTGGGCGCGATTTCATTTTCATTTCAATGGCGAGCAACGAGGTTTAATGATGGAAGTCACGGTAGCCCCACTTTGGTTTTTAGCTGGTTTGGTCGCGCTGTGGCTGGGCTTTAGGCTCAGTCACTCGATGCATGAGGGCGCAGCAGATTCGCGCGCACCATTGACAGCGAGGACCTTAGTCACCGTCTACTGCGCGTCTGTGACCACTATTTTGTTCACTGTCGCTCAATCCGAGCAACTGCCCGTCACCCTACGGGTAAGCATTGTCGTCCTGAGTCTCTCAACCGCGCTCATGCAACTGTTGCAAATTTGGACTGAGAAGCCTGTTCCGGGTACAGACTGCCAAGGTCGCGATGTCGTGGAATAAACCCTCGCGAGTGTGCGATACTTCGCGCCCCCGCGCCCATAGCACAACCGGATAGTGCACGTGCCTTCTAAGCATGAGGTTCCAGGTTCGAGTCCTGGTGGGCGCGCCACTTTTAACTTGTCCAAAATCAAGCCTAAGAGCATAAACCGACATCTGAAATTCATTCGATTTCCGATCAGTCAGGTTACCATTTGAACTTACGCCCAATCGCATGTCACTCTAGGGGCTTTATCGAACCTCGCCGCGGCAGCATCAAACCTCGCCGCAGCAGCATCAAACCTCGCCAAAACAGCAGCGCAAAATGACCTCATGAAGCACTTTCTCAAAGCATCGATATCGGGTTTCAGACGGACACTTGACTTCCAAGGTAGTGCCTCAAGAGCCGATTTTTGGTATTTCATGCTTCTTTTTGTTGTTTTGTATCTGGTGGTCGCAACCGTCGATGAAATGTTCGTGGCCTCAGCCGTCAGTATTCAAGATCTCCCGTTTGGTCAGTATATTCCCATGGGACTGGTTGATCCTGAGGTGGGTGTATTGGTCCTGATGTATCGCCCCATCATGGGTATTCCAACGCTGTCGGTCACCATCAGGCGACTGCACGATGTGGGCAAGTCAGGCTGGTGGTCGCTACTTTGGATACTGCCGCTACCGCTACTGGGCTGGTTCTACTTAATTCCCTTGCTGTGCAGACCGACGTTTTCAAAGCACGGTTAGTGCGACAAATCGGCATTTAGAACCCTCCGAATGAATGTAGGGCTCGAGGCGTATTTGCTCGATGACCACCCTGCCCGACGTATGAAGTTCCGCCACCAGGTTGGCAAACCCTGTGGCAGCCCAGTAGTCGTCGCGCACAGTAAACACAACGGCACCTCCGGAGCGAGTAACACGAATCAGCTCCAACAGCGCCTCGGGAGCGACGTGCGTGGAGGTAAATGTCCCAATGCACGTCACCGCATCGTAGACATCCGCGGCGATCGCAAGTGGCTGATTCATATCCATACAGTCAAGCGCCTGATAGACCCCTTTCTGGCGAGCCTCTGCAAGCATGCCGGGCGAGTAATCAATGCCTGAAAGGTGCACGATGCCTGCCTCGCTGAGAGCAAGGCCAACTAGACCGGTGCCACAACCAGCATCCAGCACATGCACTGCGTCCAGCTGCATTGTAGACGCCAGGAGCTTAACCGCCGTCTGTGGGCTGGTATAACCCCACTCATCGAGCAGCTGTGTTTCATAGCCCTGAGCCCAATTGTCGTAAATACCCATCAACTCCTCAGTGGTGCTGGCGGTCAAAATTTTTGTGTGAATATCCGCTTGTGCTCCAGCCATGGGGCCTCCCTACAAGATACAGTCGCTTGGCTTTGCTTTAGTGAACCATTAGGCAGGCAACGCGAGGTCCTTGACCACTATCCAAAGTGCAATAAACCCGCAAAGCAGTAGCACTAGGACAAACGCCCGTTCGGTCTCGTTTTTAAACATGACATTCCCTCGAAATACCGGACTGGTAATTACCCTACCGCTGTGACCGTCCGAGCTGCAAACTTTTCACCACCTGAAATAACGGCGCTGTTGCGCTTTTCACACTCTTGTGGGGGCCGCGGCACCACGAAACGCCCCATGTAAAAAAAGGTGAAACACTTAATTACCCTCGCCCGAAAAAACACAAACAGGTTGCTATCGCTGATTTGTAAAACCAAGTTATGCACCCGGGCGTAAGTACTCGGTAAGCAACAACGGGGACGACTTGATCTGAAGCCGTACCAGTTGTCTTAAAAAAACCACAGTTCACTCGTCGGAAGCCTGAAAATTTAGGTACTCTCGTTATCCAACGAGCCTCCCGCGCTTAACCGTTTAGGTCGTCCTATGAATCAGCCGCAGAACATTGACCATTACGCATCAGTGAGTGACGACATTTTTGTCGACACCGGTGCAAAAGACCCGAGTTTCCCTGAAATTTACAAGCGCTTACGTGGGTTTGATTTAGGGTCAACCAACGCGTGGACGCGTGGACAACCCTTTGACTATTACAAGCGCATGCGCGAAGAGTCACCCGTCATGTGGACTCCAGGGCGAAAGCCGACCTCTGGTTTTTGGTCAGTGTCACGCTATGAGGACGTTAAACGCGTTGAGTTAGACCCTAAAACGTTCTCATCTCAGCGTGGCAGCATGCATATGGCGGTGGTAGCCGCTAGTGGTAAGGCCGATCGTTTGATGTACGCGGCGCACAACTCGCTGATCAACCTCGACGCAGACGTCCACAGAGATCTGCGGCTTCAGCAATCGGAGTTTTTCTTCCCAAAATACGTTGAAACTCTGAAAGAGCGAGTCGGCAAGAAAATAGATGATCTGCTGGACAATATGGAAAGAGCGGGCCCTGAAGTCGATTTTGCCAAAATGTTCTCCACCGAGCTGCCCATGTATACGCTCTGTGAAATGCTGGGAGTCGACGAGGAGGACCGACCCAATATCATCAAATGGATGCATTACCTCGAACTCGCACCGCAATTTTTAACCCATCCATTTCGCATGTTCATGGCGGAACCGATGTTCTTATTCCGCTTTAATCAGATGCTTGAAGACATGTTCAACTATGGTGAACGGGTTATGGCGGACCGCATTAAAAATCCCCGCAATGACCTTCTTACCGTAATCGCAAATGCCACGCTTGACGACAAGCCCCTGTCGCAGAACTACCTTGATGGATCCTGGTTACTCATTATTTTTGCCGGTAACGATACGACACGAAACTCGCTCTCAGGGACTATTCGATTAATGACTGAGTTCCAGTCGCAACGCCAGATGGTCGTTGATGACCCCAGCTTAATCGATCGAATGTCACACGAAGCCTTGCGAATGACGTCCCCAGTGATGCATATGCGACGTACAGCGACAGAGGACACTGAAATAGCGGGTCAGCGTATTGCCGAAAACGAAAAGGTGATCATGTGGTACGGCGCAGCCAATAGAGACCCCGCTGTTTTTCCTAACCCCGATGTCTTCGATCTGACACGTAAGAATGTTGAAAAACACGTCGCCTTCGGCCACGGCGTTCACCGCTGTCTTGGCAACCGAATCGCACAGATGCAATTGCGAATGGCCTATGAACGCATCCTAGAGCGCTTTCCAAATATTCACTGGACGGGCAAACAAAAAATCGAACCTATCATTCTGGTACACGCAATCTCTAGCTTGAAGGTCAACCTTTATGGCAAGGGCGCGAAGCGCCCGGTAAAGGTCGCAATGCCCAACCAGTGAGCTATTTGAGCTGCGTCGAAAGTGGCAGTTCCGTCGTGTTTTTAATCTCGGTCACCGCAATGTGCGAGTGCATCTCTCGCACTAAGTCGCCGCTCAATAACGTGTTGCGGATGAAGTCTTCGTAATGCCGTACGTCTTTACAAATAATTTTCAGTACGTAGTCCCAAATGCCCGCCATCGTGTAACACTCGACGACTTCAGGATATGCCTCAACCTCATTCTCAAACGCTAACAGGTTTTTCCTGCCGGTTTGAGTGAGGTTTACCGTGGCAAACACCACGATCTCCATGCCGAGCGCCGCGCGGTCAAGCAGTGCGACCCGCCGCTGAACCACGCCGTCTTCTTCCAAACGATTGATGCGACGCCATATTGGCGACTGGGAACTGTTGAGGCGTTCCGCCAGCGCGCCAGTTGACAGACTGGCGTCGTGTTGTAACGCACTCATTATCGCGACATCTTGACCGCCCCATTTTTCTCGCATAAAAAATCCTTAAAATATGACTAATAAATAATATTTAGTCTGTTATACGAGTTATTTCAGGAAAAAAGAAGAAAGTATTCACCTTAAATGGATCAATATTCCGGCTGGAATAAAAAATCTAAAGCGCCATTGAGGTGATTACATGACCCACGTCATACCGCCCCCCCTTCGACGCACAGTCCTTGACGCAAAGTTCGCACCGGGACCCACAGTCGCGTTTATGACGGGCATCGATGCACTCGCGCGTCTTCCCGTACTCCAGCACGAACTGGACGTACGTGCAGGTCTGAATACTGCAGGATTTATTTCAGGCTATAGGGGCAGCCCACTGGGTGGGCTCGATCAAGCGCTCTGGAGTGCAAATGCGACGCTTGAGTGTCACAACGTGAAATTTCAGCCTGGCATCAACGAAGAGCTTGCGGCAACCGCGGTTTGGGGATCGCAACAACTCGGCATTATCTCAGATTCAGACTTCGATGGTGTCTTTGGCATGTGGTATGGCAAGGGTCCCGGCGTCGATCGCAGCATGGATGCGATCAAGCATGCCAATGCCTTTGGGACCTCTAAATACGGCGGCGTTTTAGCAATCGCAGGCGACGATCATGCCTGTAAGTCTTCGACGCTGCCGCATCAATCAGAGCACATGTTCATGGGCGCCTCAGTCCCTGTACTTGCACCCAGCAACGTGCAAGAAGTTCTCGACTTTGGCATTTATGGCTGGGCGATGTCTCGGTTTACCGGCTGCTGGGTAGCCTTGAAAGCCATCACCGACAATATGGACGCAGCCATGGGCGTTGAGATCGATCAGACCCGATACTCCATTCGCCTCCCACCACCGCAATCACTCTCTCCTGACGGCATGCATGCGCGATGGCCCGACACACCTCTCGATCAAGAAAAGCGGCTTAATCGCTACAAAATTTATGCAGCAAGACTGTTTGCAAGCATCAACGGCCTCAATCGGATTGTCATCGACACCCCTAAACCAATGCTTGGAATTATAACCTCTGGCAAAGCCTACTTAGACGTCATGGAAGCACTCAGTCTCTTGGGTATTGATGCGCTGGAAGCGTCAAGGCTCGGTATTCGCGTACTTAAAGTCGGAATGCCCTGGCCGCTAGATCCTGAAATCGTTCAAGTTTTCACCGCCGGCGTCAGTGAGGTGCTGGTGGTCGAAGAAAAGCGGTCCGTAATTGAGGATCAACTCACGTCCCAGTTGTATAACCTGGCGGGCACTGCTCGTCCACGAATCTTTGGCGAATTTGACGACGCAGGCGAGTCACTCCTGCCAAACAGTGGCGAGTTAAACCCAAACCAAGTTGCAAACGCTATCGCCGATCGACTGACCGCCCTCGGTCTTGCATCGCCGCAACGTCCTTGCGCAGTAACGAACAATGGACTTTTGACTGCCGTCGACACCCCAACGAGAACGCCACATTTCTGCTCAGGCTGTCCTCATAACACGTCCACTAAAGTGCCTGAAGGGAGCGTTGCCATGGGCGGGATAGGCTGCCATTACATGGCAACTTGGATGCCTGACAGGGACACACGCACATTCTCACAAATGGGTGGTGAAGGAGCAGCTTGGATTGGACAAGCCGCGTTCAGCCAACGAAAACATGTGTTCCAAAATTTAGGCGATGGCACGTATTTCCACTCAGGTAGCCTTGCGATTCGAGCGGCCGTCGCCAGTCGCGTCAACATTACCTATAAAATTTTGTTTAATGAAGCGGTTGCAATGACCGGAGGGCAACGGGTTGACGGCGCGCTCTCCCTACTGGATCTGATCGCACAAATTCGTGCCGAAGGCGTGACCCGCATAGCGGTGGTGAGTGCAGAGCTGCACGCCAAGGAGATCCCCGATGGGATAGAGCTCGTTCGGCGCGCAAACTACGATGCACTGCAGCGGCGTTTCCGTGAGTACACAGGCACGACGGTCATTATTTATCAACAACTGTGCGCCAACGAAAAGCGACGGCGTCAAAAGCGCAAGCAGTTACCAGGCCCCACGGCAAAGATTGTCATTCACCCGGAACTTTGTGAGGGCTGTGGCGACTGCGGGACTCAATCAAATTGCTTATCGATTAAGCCGCTCACGACAGAGCTAGGGACTAAAAGAGCGATCGATCAGCATAGCTGCAACACCGATCTGAGCTGCATTGATGGTTTTTGCCCGAGCTTCATTAGCGTCACCACGACGTCGAACCTCCAGGTCACAGCGAACCCTGAGAGCGCCTCCCCGCTCTTTGACCCTCTGCCCGATCCGACTCAAGTCGACCTGACGCAGCCGTGGACCTGTTTAATTGCAGGCGTTGGCGGCACCGGTGTTCTCACGGTCGGAGCGCTTCTTGCAATGGCTGCACATATCGAGGGGAAAGGTTTCGCAACAATGAATCAGACGGGGCTCGCACAAAAATTTGGCGCGGTGGTAAGCCACCTAAAAGTCGCTGCCCGCCAGGCCGACATCCACGCCGTGCGTGTCGCCGAGCGCCAATCGCAACTGTTAATTGGCTGTGACCTTGTGGTTGCTGCCAACGGCGAAACGCTGACCAAGCTACACCCTACGACCTGCAGTAGCGTCCTCAATACCCATGAGTCTATAACCAGCGCGTTTATTCAAAACCCAGACTTCAAAATTTCAACCGACGGGTTGACACAAACGGTGAGGTCAACGGTACCCAACGAACGCCTTTTCGCAGTCGATGCGTCCGACTACGCAACTCGGCTGGTGGGAGATGCGATGGGAGCTAACTTATTCTTGGTTGGCATCGCCTATCAACAGGGACTGCTCCCTCTCAGTGGTCCCGCGCTTGAGAGAGCCATTGAAGTCAATGGGGTGTCCATAGAGATGAACCGACAAGCCTTCGAATGGGGTCGTCGGTACGTACACCAGCGCGATCGAGTAGACGCGCTCGTTCACCACGAAGAGCCAGCGAGATTGACCGATGTGGAAGATATCTTGAAAGACCGGATGATGCGTCTCACCGATTATCAGTCAGAGGATTACGCTCAAGCGTATGTGTCACGCGTGCGATCGCTTAAGTCCGAGGTTTCGGATGAGATCGAAAGTACCGAGTTATTCCGTGAGGTTTCGACACAGCTCTACCGGCTTATGGCATTAAAAGACGAGTACGAGGTTGCACGAATACTCACATCCAGCGCAAAAGCCGGGACGGTGTTCGGAAAAGCAAGTGTCGCAAGGCCCACCTTTTACTTCGCACCACCCGTTTTATCGAAGATCTTCAGTCACAACAGTCAGCCGCGAAAGTTTCGTTTTGGGTCGTGGATCTTAGGCCCACTAACGCTCCTTGCGCGTCTCAAGATTCTTCGCGGATCGCTCCTCGACCCCTTCAGCCTCCTGCGCGAGCGACAGGAAGAGCGCGAGGACCTGCAGCGGTATCTCGATGATCTCAAGCTCATTGCGGTATCGGTCGATCAACACACAATTAACATCGCCACTGAACTTGCCGGTTGCGTATCCACGCTTCGCGGCTATGGTCACATTCGCAGCCGTAACCGTGAAAAGTGGCTCGCAACTCGTGCAGATTTAAGAGCGATGCTCGCCATGATCATTCCCACAAAACAAACCCCCTAATTCAGACGAGGTCTTAATGAACACGTTTACTCATCCCGAATTCAGTAACCACGAACGCGTTGTTTTCGTGACGGATGCGGCATCAGGCTTGAAGGCAATTATCGCGGTTCACAGTTCACAGCTGGGACCGGCCATCGGGGGGTGTCGCATGTGGCCCTATGCGAGCGCTTTGGATGCATTGACCGATGTATTACGACTTTCACGCGGAATGACTTACAAAAATGCCCTTGCCGGTATCGCATCGGGTGGCGGAAAGTCAGTGATTATTGGGGATCCAACACGCGATAAGTCGGCGAGTCTAATGCGCGCAATGGGAAAGGCGATTCATGACCTCGGTGGTCTGTATATAGCGGCTGAAGACTCTGGAACATCGCCCAGTGATATGGCATTGATGACTGAGTCGACTCACTACGTGGCGGGCCTCGATCACGAATGGGGCAGTGGCGACCCCTCTCCAAGCACTGCATTAGGCGTTTTTTTGAGTCTGAAAAAAGCAGTCCTACAACGCTTTGGCCAACCTACCGTCAACGGCCTGCGTGTAAACGTTCAAGGCCTGGGTCAGGTCGGGTTTGCACTCGCCGGACTACTCGTGCGTGAAGGCGCTGAGGTCTGCGCAAGCGACACCAACGAAAATACACTGCTGCGCGCCGTCGATGAACTGTCAGTGACGCCACTGAATCACGAAGAAATATTCACCAACCCCTGCGATATCTTTGCGCCTTGCGCCATGGGTGGGATTTTAAACGAGACGACTATCCCACGGTTAAGCACGCAGATCGTTGCGGGGGCAGCCAACAATCAATTACAGAATGAAACCGATCATCTGTTACTTCACGAGCGAGGCATTTTGTATTGCCCGGATTATCTGATTAACGCCGGGGGTGTCATTGACGTTTATCACCGTCGACAAGGTCATAATATTGATGCTGTGCAGTGCGGCGTCGCCGACATTGCCGAGCGGACACAATCGATTTTAACCGACGCACACGCAAGGCAGATCAGTCCTGAGACGGTCGCCGCTCAACACGCTGAAACGCTTCTGTCACAACCTGCACGCGAGAAGACGCGCAGCGCTGCGGCATAAAATGGCCATACGGGGAATGGGGTGGCTGATGGGTCTTGAACCCACTACCTCCGGAGTCACAATCCGGTGCTCTACCTGGTGAGCTACAGCCACCACTAAGAAAGGCTTAGGCCTCTCGATCTCGACCGTCGCGACCGGGTCGAAGATTAGTGGTCGGGGAGGAGGGATTCGAACCCCCGACATCCTGCTCCCAAAGCAGGCGCGCTACCAGACTGCGCTACACCCCGAATATCGAAAGACGATCAACGTCTTGCGGGCGGCGAGTCTACAAGGTTTGGGCTCTCCCGGTCAATTGTAGTAATCGACTTTCGCTGAGAATTAAATTCTGGAAAAATCAAACCACTTATTAGGGGGAACACCATGACGGCACTGCTCTTAGATGGAAAATATGTTGCGCAACTCACTGAGGCCAATCTTACCGAGCGCGTCGCAGCACTAAAGGCTAAGACGGGGAACCGAACGCCGGTCCTAGCCACTATTTTAGTAGGGGACGACCCCGCCTCCGCCACCTACGTGCGCATGAAGGCTAATGCTTGTCGGCGTATTGGTATGGAGTCAATGGCTATCGAGTTACCGGCCAGCACAAAAACCAACGCGCTGTTGAGTCAAATCGAGCAGCTCAATGCCAATCCAGACGTGCACGGCATTTTGCTTCAACACCCAGTGCCCTCTCACATCGATGAGCGCGCAGCGTTTGACATGATTGCACTGGAAAAAGATGTCGACGGTGTCACCTGCCTAGGGTTTGGGCGGATGAGTATGGGTGAGTCTGCCTACGGCTGTGCGACACCCCAGGGAATAATGCGACTATTGGAGCATTACGAGCTCTCATTGTCCGGTCTCCACGCTGTCGTAGTCGGAAGAAGCCCCATACTGGGCAAACCCATGGCCATGATGATGCTACAAGCCAACGCCACTGTGACGATCTGTCATTCACGAACACGCGATCTCGAGTCGCATATTCGTCAAGCAGACCTCGTCGTGGGCGCTGTTGGGCGCCCTGAATTCATCCGCGCGGACTGGATCAAGGATGGCGCTATTGTCGTGGATGCAGGCTACCACCCCGGTGGCGTCGGTGATATTGAGCTCACCCCACTTGTCGACCGCGTCAAAGCTTACACACCCGTGCCCGGCGGCGTGGGCCCAATGACGATCAATACGCTCATCATGCAAACTGTTCAGTCTGGCGAGAAAGCGTTTGCCTAATCACATCACTGGGTGTCACCGTTGAGAGCGACGTGTTTGCTGACCTAACATTCCGAAGCGTTGTAGCCAACGGCGTAACGCTGCGGCTTGCCATGCAAGGTGATGGGCCTTTGATTATTCTTTGTCACGGCTGGCCGGAGAGCTGGTACAGCTGGCGGCACCAACTCCCCGTCCTGGCCCAAGCTGGATTTACAGCGGTCGCTTATGACGTGCGGGGGTATGGCGAGTCTGACAAGCCTCACCAGATCGAGGCGTATACCCTCAAGGAACTCGCGGCCGATGTAATCGGCATCGCTGACGCGCTGTGTTTCGAGCGATTCATCGCCATTGGCCATGACTGGGGTGGTCCAATCGCTCTTACGACGGCCCTGCTCTACCCTGACCGCGTTTACGCTACAGGTTCGTTATCAGTTCCCCACTTAACGCGCTCCCCGCTACCGACTCTGGATTTGTGGCGAGCGATTTATAAGGACCGATTTTTCTATCAGCTGTACTTTCTCAATGAGGGCACGGCTGAGGCCGAGTTTGAGGCTGATTTGGAGACGTCGCTGTTCCTGGTTTATACCGCAATCGATGCTCGCGGCATGAGACATCAACAGCAAAATAAACAAGGTGGATTTCTGGGTCTTAAAGCCGCCGATGCCAAACTGCTCGACGGTATGACGCACTTTGAGACTTTCCCCGAATGGTTTTCACAGACAGATCTTGATTACCTCGTCACCCAATTTCAACTCAGTGGAAAACGCGGTCCTTACAACCGTTATCGGGCACAGAACCTCGATTGGGCGCAGCTCGCACACCTGAGCGACACGAAGATTGCACAACCCGCATTTTTCATTACCGGAGAGCTGGATCCAGTCAGTCACTTCGTCCCTCTGAGTACGAGCTTTTTAGAGCATGTCAAAAAGAACTACGAAAACCTACTCATTGCCAAAGAGCTGCCGAATGTTGGCCACTGGACCGCGGAAGAAGCACCCGATGAGGTCAATCGAATACTGATCGACTTTTTATCTCGGATCGATCACTCACTTCACTAGGCGACTATTTGACTAGGCTCTTCGCCACGTCGAGCCCGATGCACTGTCTTCAATAACAACGCCCGAATTATTCAGTTCGTCACGAATGGCGTCTGCGCGCGCAAAGTCTTTTGCCGCCTTCGCACTTGTGCGTTCTGCTAAAAGCGTCTCAATTATGTCTGCTGATAAGGCCTCCGTTCCCCTAAGCTCGAACCACGCAACAGGATCATTCGAAAGAATTCCGAGAGCGGCGCCTCCGGCAAGCAAAGCGCTCTTGGCGGCCACGCGCGCGTCTCCGCTTGACTTGTTCAAAGCTTTTGCCAATTGGTGCAGCTCGGCGATCGCGGCAGGCGAATTGAGGTCATCCAGCAGCGCTCTAAATACCGGTGACGTCTCAACCGGCGCGGCTTGAGCGGCGACATCACCGGCGTTTCTCAACGCCAAGTAAAAGCTGTCTAATGTGGACTGTGCACTATTGAGAAGTTGCTCAGAAAAGTTAAGTGGTGATCGGTAGTGGGCCGACAATAGTGCGAACCTCAGTGTCTCGCCCGCATAGTGGTCCAGAAGTTCTCGCACCGTTTTGACATTGCCGAGGCTCTTGGACATCTTTTCCCCGTTCATATCGACGTAGGCGTTGTGCATCCAAATACCAACAAAGTCATCGTCATAACCGCAACAGCTTTGCGCGCGCTCGTTCTCGTGGTGTGGGAAGATCAAATCTCGCCCACCCCCATGAATATCAATATTGTCGCCGAGATGATCGTGAATCATAGCCGAGCACTCTAAATGCCACCCCGGCCGCCCGCGCCCATAAGGACTCTCCCAACCCGGCTCATCATCGCTGGAGGGCTTCCACAACACAAAATCACCCGGATGTCGTTTATAAGACGCGACCTCAACGCGAGCGCCTGCCAACATGTCGTCGAGATTACGTCCACTAAGTGCCCCGTAGTCGGGCATAGACGTGACGTCAAATAACACGTGACCCTCGGCCTCATAGGCATGTCCCCGGTCAATAAGACGTTGAGCAAGATCAAGCATTGCGCCGACGTTCTCCGTGGCGTGTGGCTCTAACGTCGGCGGCAGCGCATTGAGTGCGCGCATGTCCTCTCGAAACTTCCCTGTAAACTCTTGCGTGACGGTCGAAATATCAGTGCCACGCTCTTTGGCAGCAGTGATGATCTTATCGTCGATGTCTGTGATGTTGCGCGCGTAAGTCACCTTTGGGTAAAGGCTCCGCAAAACCCGAAATAAGGTATCAAAGACGACAACGGGCCGTGCATTTCCAATGTGCGCAAGGTTATAAACCGTCGGGCCGCAGACATAGAATTTTATATGCGTTGCATCAACAGGCGTAAATACCGCTTTAACGCCACTCTCACTGTTCGTCAGAAAAAGCTCAGTCATTAGTCACCCACGTATCGCGCAAACCAATCACTTTATTGAATACCGGTTGCTCGCTGCTGTGGTCATAACGATCCGCAATAAAATAGCCCTCGCGTTCAAACTGATAACGTGCCTCAGGTACTGCATACGCCAACGAAGCCTCGAGAAAAGCCGTGCTTGTCGTCAACGAATTCTGATTAATCACTTGATCGAAATCTTCGGCGCTAGAGGGATCTGAAACCGCAAATAACCGGTCATAACTGCGAATTTCGGCCTCGACAGCATTCGACTGATCGACCCAATGAATCACCCCTTTAGCCTTGACGCCGTCATCCGGATCCTCACCAAGCGTTTGAGGGACCACGGTGGCGTAAACCTTCGTAACTTCGCCGTGGACATCCACGTCGCAACGCTCTGCCTCGATCACATAACCGCCGCGCAGCCGAACCCGTTTACCCACCACGAGGCGTTTAAATTTCTTGTTAGCCTCCTCTCTAAAGTCCTCCCGATCGATCCAAATGTTGCGACTCAGAGTGACCTCTCTTCGACCCATAGTCTCGTCCGCGGGATGATTCGCAACACTCAATATCTCAGTTGCCGCTAAATTTGTGAGTTCAAGCGCCAGTGGGTTCAGCACGGCCATTGCGCGTGGCGCATGGACATTGAGATCATTACGCACGGCGCTCTCAAGCATACCGACGTCGACCACACCGTCCGAGCGTGACGTCCCCACCTCTTCGCAAAAGTGCCGCAACGCCTCAGGTGAATACCCGCGGCGACGCATACCGGCAATTGTCGGCATTCTGGGGTCATCCCAGCCGGCGACGGCCCCCGAATCGACCAGTAACTTTAACTTTCGCTTACTCGTTACGGTGTAATTCACATTCAAACGGGCAAATTCGTACTGACGAGGACGCGAGGGAACGGGCAAGCACTCAATAAACCAGTCGTAAAGCGGCTTGTGATCTTCGAACTCAAGTGTGCAAATCGAATGTGAGATACCTTCAATTGCATCCTCTTGCCCGTGTGCAAAGTCGTAAGTGGGATAGATCACCCAATCATCGCCCGTCTGATGGTGGGTCACACGACGAATGCGATATAGCGTCGGATCACGGAGATTGATGTTCGGTGATGACATATCAATCTTTGCCCGCAACACACGTTCACCGTCTTCGTACTCTCCTGCTCGCATTGCTTCGAACAACGTCCGGTTTTCGGCGACTGTTCGATCTCTGTACGGGCTATTTTTTCCGGGTTCGGTGAGCGTCCCACGATAGGTTCGTGCTTCGTCAGCACTCAAATCGCAAACATAGGCTCTTCCGGTATCGATCAAGAAGACTGCCCAGTCAAACAACTGACCAAAATAGCTCGACGCGTAACGGGTTTCACCCTGCCATTCGTAACCCAGCCACCGAACATCCTCTTCAATGGCATCTATAAAAGTCTGGCTCTCCTTTTCAGGGTTCGTGTCGTCAAACCGAAGGTTACAGCGACCACCATACTGCTGCGCCAACCCAAAGTTCACCGTAATTGACTTGGCGTGACCGATGTGGAGAAAACCATTGGGTTCTGGTGGAAACCGAGTGACGACCTGAGTGACGACCCCCTGATCAAGATCACTTTGAATTTGGGTTCTCAGAAAATTACTGCGAAGTTCTGTATCCATGGGCCTGACCTTTGTGCGAGGCGGGAGTTTACCAAGTGATTGAGATCAAGTCAGTTGCACTTAAGCGCACGAGGCTGGTAGTAATTTACTCGAATGCTTTTGAACGACCCTGTATGATCCGCGCTTTCCCATTTTATAGACGGTACCCGGCATGGCAATGACACGCGTGTTAGTAAAAACTCTTCTCGGTGACATGACACTCGAATTAGACGGAGACAAGGCACCCGCAACAGTGGCTAACTTTGTAGCATATGCACAAAGCGGACACTATGACGGCACTATTTTCCATCGCGTGATTAACAACTTTATGATTCAAGGTGGCGGATTCGATACGGACATGGGTCAGAGAACATCAAACGATCCGATCCAAAACGAGGCAAACAACGGGCTTAAAAATGACCGTGGCACAGTCGCCATGGCGCGAACAATGGACCCACACTCGGCCACTGCACAGTTTTTTATCAATGTTTCTGACAACGACTTCTTAAATTTTTCGGGCGAAAACATGCAGGGCTGGGGCTATGCTGTATTTGGTCGTGTGATCGCCGGCGAAGACGTACTTGATAAGATTCGTGTCGTACCCACAGGCAGCCAAGCGGGTCACCAGGACGTACCTAACGACCCGATTGTTATCGAGTCTGTGACGGTACTCGCTGACGCATAATGGCGAACACCCTCTTCGTCAGTGATCTGCATCTGAGTGAAGAGACGGACCATATCGAGCAAGGTTTCTATCGATTCTTGGACAATGAAGGTGAGATCTCTCGCCTTTTTTTGTTGGGCGATATTTTTGAGGCCTGGGTTGGTGATGATGAGGACAGCGATCTGGCAAGACGTTTTGCCGACGCATTAATCGTACGTGCTCAGCGTGGAACACGTATCTTCTTTACCCCGGGTAATCGAGATTTCTTACTAGGCGCAGACTACCTGTCACAGTTTGGTGGCAGGCGGCTCGAAGACGAGGTCTGTGTGGACGTCGCAGGCTCGCAAGCGCTGCTCATGCACGGCGACACACTGTGTACTGACGATACCGACTACCTCAAATTCAGAGCGCTCGTTCACAGCCCCCAATGGCAGGCGGAAATGCTGTCAAAACCCCTCGAGGAACGCCGTGCGCTGGCCCGGCAACTGCGCGCCATGAGCATGGATGCGGCCAGTAACAAAGCGGAAGACATCATGGACGTCAATGACCTGGCGGTCGAGGACGCCCTCCAGCGACATTGTGTGACTCGTTTAATACATGGTCATACACACAGGCCCCGGCGTCACCGTCTGGCTCATGCCGAGCGCATTGTCTTGGGTGACTGGACGTCAACCGGCTGGTGCTTACGCGACGACGGAGCCACGTTAGCGCTCGAGCAATTTCCACTCTAGTTAGAGCGCAGGGACGCCACTGTGAAAACGCACCTCCCTGTCCTCCCCTTCAATCAGCTGCTTCTCTAATACTCGAAACACGTCTAATCTCTCAGTAACGGCGGCGGAAGACTCAACCTTGTGTGCAAGCGTGAGGTAGTCACTGAAGTGTCGCGACTCGCTTTTAAGCAGCGAGCCATAAAAGTCACTGAGCTCTCGATCGACGTGCGGCGCCAGTGCTGCAAAACGCTCGCAAGATCGTGCTTCAATCAGGGCACCGACAATTAACGTATCGACAAGCTTGTGCGGTTCCTTTTTCCTCACACTGGTGTGCAGCGACTGAGCGTACCGTGACGCAGTGACTGCCTCGTATCGAATACCGCGTTGCGTCATGAGCTTGAGTACCTGCTCGAAGTGACGCAACTCTTCCCTCGCCAGCCGCGACATCTTATTTAACAAGCCTGTATTCTCGGTGTAGCGGTGCATTAAGCTCATGGCCGTCGCAGCGGCTTTTTTCTCACAGTTTGCGTGATCGATGAGCAAAATGGGCAAGGACTCTAGCGCAACCTCCACCCAAGATGGGGGTGTTCTGCAGGGTAGGAACTCGTAGATACGGGATAAGTCGGTCATCGTTATGCGTCTTGTTTCATCATTTTCCGGCAAAAAGGTCGGGGGTCGCCATATACCGATCGTAGTGCGCCGTAGACAGCACCCAAAAGTCTTCATCGATCTGATCGCGCAGTTGTAAAAGTGTTAGGTCCGCCCAATCACCGTGAACCCTAAACCCATACTTGCTGGCATCTTTAATTTGACCCGCTCCCGCCCGCAGGAGCTGAAATAGCCAGCAATACTCATCGTGGTCAGCGGCATACCGCACTTGCTGTGTATCCAACTGCCATTTCAATAGTTCACGATCCGTCACCGTGCATTTAAGCGCGCATGCCTGTGATAAAAATCCCGATAACCGTTTGTCAACAAAGCGCTTTTCCTCTTGGGTATACCCGTTCCAGTCAATCACCTCATGGCTGAAGCGCTTGCAACCCCGGCACACACTGTCACCAATCCCCGTCGAACACACCCCAATGCAGGGTGTTCGTATGGGTTCGAGATTAATTTGAGGAGAATTACCCGTCGACATGACGCGAGAGTCTAGGATAAACATCGCATGAATGCACAGAATTGATCGAATCGCTGTCGACAGACCTGGTCACAAGCTATAATTCCTGCGCCATAAAAAAGGGCGCGCTTAAAACAGCGCGCCGACGCCGTCACACATTCTGGGGAAGAGGAAAATTCTGTGCTTGAAGCTTATCGAAATCACGTAGCCGACCGTGAAGCTATTAATATTCCACCGAAGCCATTGTCAGCTCAGCAAGTGGCTGACCTTGTCGAACTGCTTAAAGCGCCTCCAAATGGCGAAGAGTCTTATTTACTCGACCTGATCTCTAGTCGCGTACCGCCCGGCGTCGATGAGGCGGCCTACGTTAAGGCGGCTTTTCTGTCAGACATTGCCCTAGGCAAGGTCGACTGCCCGATTATCGATAAAGCTAACGCGATTGATTTACTCGGTGATATGCACGGCGGCTACAATATTGAGACACTGGTTACGCTGTTGAAAGATGCCGAATTTGCAGGTCTAGCCGCCACAGAGCTTAAGCACACACTGCTGATGTTTGACGCGTTCTATGATGTTGCAAGCCTCGCCAAAGACGGCAATAAACATGCTCAAGAAGTAATGCAGTCTTGGGCAGATGCGGAGTGGTTCACCCGTCGCGAGACGTTGCCAGAATCGCTCAAGATGGTCGTGTTCAAAGTGACTGGGGAGACGAATACGGACGATCTTTCTCCCGCTCCAGACGCTTGGTCTCGCCCCGATATTCCACTGCACGCTCGCGCGATGTACAAGATGACGCGTGACGGTTTAGAGCCTGAGGAACACGGCAGCGTGGGTCCCATGGCTCAAATAGATGCCGTAAAAGCGAGCGGGTTGCCGGTAGCGTTTGTCGGCGATGTAGTCGGCACCGGGTCTTCACGAAAGTCAGCGGCAAATAGCGTGCTCTGGTACTTTGGACAGCCCGTTACAGGGGTGCCCAACAAGCAGATGGGTGGTGTCTGCATCGGTGGAAAGATCGCGCCTATTTTCTACAACACCATGGAAGACGCAGGGGCGCTCGTCTTTGAGGCACCTGTCGAGAAAATGGCGATGGGAGACATCATCGACATTAGAGTCTATGACGGACAGGTACTTAATGCTGCCGGCGATGTGATATCAGAGTTTGAGCTGCGCTCGGACGTGTTGCTCGATGAAGTACGTGCGGGTGGTCGCATAAACCTGATCATCGGCCGCGGCTTAACGGCGAAGGCAAGAGACGCACTGGGACTTGGGGAGAGCACGCTCTTCCGAAGACCTGAAATGCCAGCCGATACTGACGCAGGCTTCACGCTGGCTCAAAAAATGGTAGGTCGCGCGTGCGGCGTTGCGGGTGTGCGCCCTGGGACCTACTGCGAGCCTAAAATGACAACGGTTGGCTCTCAAGACACCACGGGGCCCATGACTCGCGATGAACTGCAAGATCTAGCCTGTCTCGGATTCTCTGCGGACCTCACCATGCAGTCCTTTTGCCACACCGCGGCATACCCAAAGCCCGTCGATATTGAGACGCAACACTCGTTACCCGACTTTATTCGCAACCGCGGAGGCGTCTCACTGCGCCCTGGGGACGGTATTATCCATAGCTGGCTTAACCGAATGTTATTGCCGGATACTGTCGGCACAGGGGGCGACTCGCATACACGGTTTCCGCTGGGTATTTCCTTTCCCGCAGGCTCTGGACTCGTCGCATTCGCCGCTGCAACAGGCGTCATGCCACTCGACATGCCCGAGTCCGTGCTTGTACGATTTAAAGGTGAAATGCAACCGGGCATAACTCTGCGAGACCTCGTGCATGCCATTCCCTACTACGCCATTCAGGAAGGGCTACTGACGGTCGAAAAAAAGGGTAAAAAGAATATTTTCTCGGGCCGTATTCTTGAGATTGAAGGCCTTGAAGATCTGACTGTCGAGCAAGCGTTTGAACTCTCAGACGCCTCCGCTGAACGTTCTGCTGCTGGATGCACCATTAAATTATCAGAGGACACCATTGGCAGTTACCTGAAGTCAAACGTGGTCCTCCTGCGCTCCATGATCGCCGAGGGCTATGGTGACCCTCGAACATTGGAGCGTCGCGTGCGCAACATGGAAACCTGGCTCGAAAACCCCGACCTGCTTCAAGCTGATGCCGATGCGGAGTACGCGGCCGTTATCGAAATTGACCTTGCTCAGGTCAACGAGCCTGTGGTCTGCGCACCTAACGATCCAGACGATGCGCGCCTCCTCAGTCAGGTTGCCGGCGATCAGGTCGACGAGGTGTTCATCGGCAGTTGCATGACAAACATTGGTCACTTCCGTGCCACCGGCAAGCTGCTCGACCAACACTCAGGCGGCGTAGCGGCGCGCATGTGGATTTGCCCACCGACCCGCATGGACGAATACCAGCTCATGGAGGAAGGCTACTACGCAATCTTTGGACGGGCCGGCGCACGTACTGAGATGCCGGGCTGCTCGCTGTGCATGGGAAATCAGGCGCGGGTTGCGCCAAAGTCAACGGTGCTTTCAACCTCGACGAGAAACTTTCCGAACCGCTTAGGAGAGGGCTCTAACGTGTACCTCACTTCCGCTGAACTTGCGGCAGTGGGCGCTATTTTAGGTCGTCTACCTTCTGTGGAGGAGTATCTTGGCTTCGCCGACAAGCTTGACTCAATGTCCGCTGAGATCTACCGGTACATGAATTTCAATGAGATACAGAGCTTCCAAGCCCTAGCGGAGGACGGTCAACGGATTGCCGCAGCACTCATCGAGGAAGTCGCTTAGTTTACCACCTGAAACGACCGCAGCACCGCCTTTAGGGGTGTTGCGGTGTTTCCTTAGACACCCGCAGAAGCCGCGTTATATTGGCTTAATCGAATCAAAGCCGCGCTCGCAGTCGCGCTTGATGTCAGCAATATCCTCAAGACCTACCGCTATTCGAATGAGGGAGTCCGTGATGCCCGCATCGCGCCTCTGTTCCTCCGACAATCGACCGTGCGTTGTCGATGCGGGGTGACAAACTGTCGTTTTAACGTCGCCCAGATTGGCAGTGAGTGACATCAGACGCACACCGTTTATGAACTCCCATGCTTGCTTGCGGTCACCGTTCACCTCAAAGGAAACCACGCCGCCAAAAGCGGACTGCTGAGAGGCGGCGAGTTCGTGGTCCGGATGCGACAATAAACCGCAGTAATTCACCTTTTTTACCGCAATGTGATTCTCTAACCACTGCGCCAGCAGCAAGGCGCGTTCGCTGTGCGCCTGCATCCGTAAATACAGTGTTTCCAGACCTTTACTAAAAATCCAGGCGTTAAATGGGCTCATTGAGGGACCACAAACGCGGACAAACGCACGCACCTGTGTCATTAAATCAGCTGAACCGACCAGCGCACCGCCCAATACCCGACCTTGCCCATCGAGGTATTTTGTCGCGGAGTGCATAACGACATCAGCACCAAGGTCTAACGGGCGTTGAAGTGCTGGCGTGCAAAAGCAATTGTCCACCGCAAGTAATGCATCGGCATTGTGCGCAATCGCCGCAATCTGGCGAATATCACCCACCTCACAAAGCGGATTCGAGGGTGTTTCACAAAAAAAGAGCTTCGTGTTGGGGCGAACAGCATCTTTCCACTCAGAAAGATCACGAAGCGCGACAAAGCTCACTTCGATATCGAGTTTTGTCAGTATGTTGTTAAAAAGACTGACGGTACTGCCAAACACATTTTTAGAACAGACGACGTGGTCGCCAGAGCGCAAAACTGTGAGGCATAAAGTGAGAATTGCACTCATACCTGAACTGGTGGCAACGCCCTCCTCGCCAGACTCCATTGCTGCGAGCCGTTTCTCAAAAACGGAGACTGTAGGGTTTGAAAAGCGCGAATAAGTATTACCTTCTCGCTCACCAGAGAACGTAGCAGCAGCTTCCTCAGCAGAATCAAATACGAAACTCGACGTCGCGTAAATGGGGTCAGAGTGCTCCTGTTCGGAACCCGTAGAAAGCCCTTCTCGAATAGCAAGCGTTTCGAAACCTGCGTCAAGCAACCATTCTTTAGTCACAACGCCTAGCTCCGATTGTGGAGACCGACTAAGGCTCCCTCCGCCCGATCAACGGACTCTTCAGAGCGCGCATCACTGAGTCCAGAAAGATACGCGTCATCAATGACGCCCGCTTGATATTGGCCGTCGAACACTGAAAGCTCAAACCCATCAACTAAGGAGTTACCCTCTCGAGAGCATTCAATTAAATCGTCGATCTCTTGATAGATCAGCCAGTCAGCGCCAATGTGTTCAGACACTTCGTCAATTGTTCGGCCGTGAGCGACCAACTCTTCAGCTGACGGCATGTCGATGCCATAGACATTGGGGTAACGCACGGGCGGTGCGGCCGAGGCAAAGTAGACCTGTTTAGCACCGGAATCACGCGCCATCTGAATAATTTGCTGGCAGGTGGTCCCGCGAACAATTGAGTCGTCGACCAACAACACGGTCTTGCCCTCAAACTCAAGCGGTACTGGGTTGAGCTTTTGCCTTACCGATTTTCTTCGTTGTGTTTGACCTGGCATGATGAACGTCCGGCCAATGTAACGATTCTTCATAAATCCTTCGCGAAATTTGACGCCTAACTCGTGTGCCAGAGCTTGTCCCGCAACCCGGCTGGTATCCGGAATGGGAATCACAACGTCGACATCGTGGTCGGGACGCTCACGCATAATTTTACGCGCCAGCCGCTCGCCTTGTCGCATTCTCGTCTTGTAGACGGAAATACCATCCATTAATGAGTCAGGCCGAGCAAAGTAAACATGCTCAAAAATACAGGGTCTTAACTTGGGTGAATCTGCACATTGGTTGCGGTAAAGCTCACCGGCGGCGTCTATAAAGAGCGCCTCACCTGGATCCACGTCACCGATGAGCCGATACCCCAACACATCCAACGCAACGCTCTCAGACGCAATCATATAACTTTTGTGATCATCCACCGTCCTTACACCGACCACGAGTGGGCGAATGCCGTTGGGGTCTCTGAAGGCGACCAATCCCACATTTGCAATCATTGCGATGGCTGCATAGCCCCCTTCGCAACGTTTATGTAGTGTGGCGACGGCTTTAAAAACATCATCCGAGGTGGGCGTAAGTTTGCCCTGGCGCTGTAACTCGTGTGCAAATACGTTCAACAGCACCTCAGAATCACTATCGGTATTAAGGTGCCTCAAATCCGTCTGGTATAGCTCCTCGGACAAGGTCGAGGAGTTCGTTAGGTTGCCGTTATGGGCCAGCGCAATGCCGTAGGGTGAGTTAACGTAAAACGGCTGTGCCAGTGCGGACCCTGAGCTGCCCTGGGTTGGGTAGCGGGTATGGCCAAGACCAAAGTTACCCTCCAACTGCTGCATGTGTTTTGCCTGAAACACATCTTTCACAAGACCTTCGCCCTTACGCTGCAAGAACTGGCCGTTGTGGCAGGTCATAATACCTGCTGCGTCCTGCCCGCGATGTTGAAGCATAGTTAACGCATCATAGATATCAGCTGCCACATCATAATGCGAAGAAATACCGACAACACCACACATTCCTAAGATTCCTCCCGAATATCTGCAGCGTGATCAACCGTATCATCAAGAAGACTATTAGGGTCCCTAAATAGATCAGACTCAAAACCGCTGACCAGCCAGTTTTCAACAATATTTAAGTGACCTTCATAAACACTATCCGCGAAAATTTGTTCCTGTAGGTCAGAGCTAGCTGCACCCAGCAGCAAGCTTGAGACAGATATGATGACTACTCCTCGTGCAACGCCAAAAGCTCCACCCAAAAGCGAATTACCCACCTTTATTTGCCCGCTTTGGACTCGTGCAGACATGCCAGCACCCACGGTCGAAAAAAACACTACCACCGCGGCGAAGACCAGACCATAACTGAAAAGATAGAGCAGAGAATTCTCATCGACCTCTATACCGAAGGCTATTGTAATTGGCTCGGCCGAAACCGTGGCTATGAAGTGAGCTAAGATCCACCCAAAGAGCGAAATTGCCTCCTTTATGAAGCCACCACGTAAACCCATTAAGCCCGATATGAGACATATAATAGCAATAGTCCAATCAGCACCAGATACCGGGCTTACGAACATATTTAACTCCACAATAATTCACCCATCTACTGAAAATGGAACTATCACGGAGTCCACAAGAAAATATTCATCTAGCAGCACTTTAAACTCGTCCAATCGCGTTTTTTGTAGGCTTGGACCGATCATAACTCTAAACAACACCTGATTCTCTAAATAGACCGATGAAACATAGGCTTTATATTTTTTATTCCTGAGAAATTGCGCTATTTCCTCAGCCTTCCACTCTGAAGAGAGAGCTGCGACCTGCAACGTCCAGCTTATTGGCAGTCCCTGCTCATCAAACTTGGCGCGCTCACGTGCCGAGGATTGTTGACGCGGCTGAAAATCAGCCTCGGCGAGAACCCCATCTGCCCTTAAAACAGCCACATCGAGAGGCTGTTGCGCATTAGTTTCCTTTCTCGGTGAGGAAGGGAGTTGAGTTTCATCTACTATATTTATCGCAGGTTGCACTCGAGGCGAAGCTTGAAGACTGGGTTTAAGCGGCATCTCGAACACCGGAAGCACTAATTGGTCTTCCTCCTGAGGTGCAACAAATACTATCGGCAAAAAAATAATTATTAGAGCAGCAATCACAACAAAACCAACAAAACGCTGTTTAATCATAACGCCAGGCTCAATCGATCAGATGGCTTAGTGCTTAACACTCTCATACCTTCGCCCACCGTAAAGAATGAACCGAAAACCACGATACGCCCGCGATCACCCGCATAATGGAGAGCAGCTCTCCAAGCATGAGAGAAGGACTCGAAAACTTCACCTATACCCGGAATCATTTCACTAATAGCTTGAGGATCCATACCACGAGCACCACCAATCCCCTTCGGCAAACACCATAAATCAAAGACCCCGTCGAGGGTCGAGATCATACTATAACAGTCCTTGTCAGACATGACCCCGAAGACAGCAACAGTCGGCTGGCTAACGACACTTTCATCTAAGAACTCTCTTAGTTTTGCAATCGCATCAGCGTTATGAGCAACGTCAAAAATCACATCAATTTGGCCTAAAGTGTGACGCTCTCTTCGACCGTGTAGATTTAAATTTGCTACAGCAGTCGCGATCATTTCACTCGACAGCGGCAACTCCAACAGGTCGAGCGCAGCCAGCGCGGCACCGGCATTAATACCCAGGACACCTGGCGCTAGTTCCCACTCGATCGAGGTGCCTGAGCTGCTGTGATATCCCCGCTCATCGTAGTCGTAGCTCTCACCTGCAACAAATGGTTTCGCTCCAATTCGTGCCAGTTCACAAAACACTGAATCGGGTGCACTGACATCAGCAACAACACAACACACACCGGGTCGCGCGATGCCACACTTCTCGACAGCGATCGCATCCAGAGTTTCACCCAGCCACTCCTGATGATCGAGACCAATCGCCGTAATAACGGTGACGTCGGCGTCGATAATATTTACCGCATCCAAACGCCCGCCTAAGCCCACCTCTAAAAGTTGGTACTGGACATTAAACGTTTTAAAGATCCATAAGGCAGCGAGCGCACCAAACTCAAAGTACGTCAGCGAAATCTCTTCTCGCGCGCGCTCTATCGCCTCAAACGCCGCGACAATGGTCTCGTCTGAGACCTCCTGACCATCGACGCGTATTCGCTCATTAAATCGAATGAGGTGTGGTGAGGTAAAGGCACCACAGTGCACTCCGCTAGCACACAGCACCGATTCCATCACCGCGACTGTTGTGCCCTTCCCGTTGGTACCCGCCACAGTTGCCGTGATAATGCCGGTATCAACAAGATCAAGACGTTGGGCAACTTCACCACAGCGACTTAGGCCCAGGTCAATAGTAGAAGGATGGAGCTGTTCCAACCGTTCAAGCCAGCTAGCTAAAGATAAGTTAGACACTCTTGGTGACGTTGGCGGCCAAAGATGAGTCTGTGAACTTTGCTAAAACGCGTGCGAGCGTGTCGCGCATTTCGGCGCGATGAATAATCATGTCAATGGCACCGTGTTCCAATAAAAATTCACTGCGCTGAAATCCGCGCGGTAACTTTTGGCGAATGGTTTGCTCAATAATATTCGGGCCCGCAAAACCTGCGCGCGCATCAGGCTCGGCGACGTTAATGTCTCCCAACAAGGCGAGAGAAGCGGAAACCCCTCCGTAAATAGGATCAGTCATCACCGATACATACGGTACGCCGGCCGCCTTCATTCGCTCTATGACCGCTGACGTCTTTGCCATTTGCATCAGAGAAATCAGTGCTTCCTGCATCCTCGCACCGCCCGATGCCGCAAAGCATACGAGTGGGATGTTGTTCTCCAGTGCCACGCCAGCCGCACGCGTAAACTTTTCGCCTACCGCATAGCCCATCGAACCGCCGTGAAAATTGAACTCAAAAGCGACGACCACCACGCCCATACCCCGCAACTGTCCGCGGAACGCAATAATGGCATCCTTTTCGCCCGTGCGCTTTTGCGCCGTACTGAGTCGATCGCGATAACGCTTCTTGTCTTTGAACTTCAGACGATCCACCGTCTCCATCTCTGGAAACAATTCGGTTCGGTCCCCTTCATCAAGAAACAAATCGAGGCGGCGACGCGCCGTGATCCGCATGTGGTGGTCGCACTTTGGACAGACCTCGGCATTTCGTTCAAGATCCGGTCGATACAAGACCGCGTCGCACTTGGCGCATTTGCGCCAAAGCCCTTCTGGAATATTAGTCTTGGCATCCCCATCAGCTTTACGCACACCCGCGGGAATAATTTTATCAATCCAGCTCATTTTGATCCCCTGTACTTCTCGACAGGCAGTATACGTCGTTGACAGTTTTAGTTGGAAGTTGCCAAATTTACGCCTTTACGGATACTTGAGATCAATGATCCACCGATCGCGATCGCACGGGCATCATCTTGATGCTCAGAAAAGTCGGCAGCTATCTCATCCACTAAAGCACTCCCTACAACAACTGCGTCTGCACAAACAGCAACGCGCGCTGCGGTCTGCGCGTCTTTAATGCCGAACCCTACGGCAACGGGAAGGTCAGTGTACTGACGAATGATTGCCAAGTGCGCCTCGACCGCCTCTGTGTCGAGGTGGCCTGCGCCCGTCACGCCTTTAAGCGCCACATAATAGATAAACCCGCTGGCCTGCTCGGTAATCGTAATAATTCGATCTTCGGTCGTGGTGGGGGAGATCAAGAAAATATTGTCAATCGAATGTCGCTGAAGCTCGGTATTCATTACGGCCACCTCCTCGGGCGGCAAATCAACCGTAATCAGACCATCAATACCCGCCTCTGCGCAGGCATCTGCGACTGCAGCATAACCCTTTCGCTCGAGCGGATTCGCATAGCCCATGAGTATCAGTGGCGTCTCAGTGTCGGTTTGGCGAAACTCAGCAATCAAAGCAAGCGTTGAATTAAGACTCGTTCCACCCGCTAGGGCACGCTCATGACCTTTCTGGATCGTAGGCCCCTCTGACATTGGATCTGAAAACGGCACGCCCACTTCAATGACATCCGCACCTGCCTCGACGAGGCTGTGCATCAATGGCACCGTGAGTCCCTCGTTGGGATCGCCGGCCACTAAATACGGAATGACTGCACGACGGCTCTCATCGCGCAGACGCTGAAAAACGGGGCCTAAGCGCGACATCAAAGTGCTCCCAAATCAATGCCGTCGATTTCAGCAACGGTCAGAATGTCTTTATCGCCTCGGCCTGACAGATTAATAATCATGTGTTGGTCCGGTGTCATCTCTGCCGCCAGCTTTTCCGCGTAGGCCAAGGCATGGGCCGTCTCAAGGGCAGGCATAATCCCCTCAACGCGCGTGACTCTGTGAAAAGCTGCAAGTGCCTCAGTATCAGTCGCGGATACGTAGCTTACTCGACCAATATCCTTGAGCCATGAGTGCTCAGGACCTACACCGGGATAATCTAAACCCGCAGATATTGAATGCGCTTCAATAATCTGACCGTTGTCATCCTGCATGAGGTAGGTCCGATTGCCGTGTAACACGCCAGGGGTTCCAGCACTCAGCACCGCCGCGTGCTCACCCGTTTCGACGCCTTTACCACCGGCCTCTACGCCGTACATAGCGACATCATTGTCTCCTAAAAACGGGTGGAACAGACCGATCGCATTTGAGCCTCCGCCAACACACGCAACCAAGGCATCGGGCAACTTCCCGGTCATGGCGAGTGACTGAGACCGAGCCTCACGACCAATAACACTCTGAAAGTCTCGCACCAGCATTGGGTACGGGTGCGGACCTGCTACCGTTCCAATGATATAAAATGTGTCGTCGACATTAGTCACCCAGTCACGTAACGCTTCGTTCATTGCGTCTTTGAGGGTTTTCGATCCCGAAGACACGGGGATGACCTCAGCCCCCAGAAGCTTCATCCGATAAACATTAAGCGCTTGTCGCCTCACATCCTCTTCGCCCATGAACACGTGACATTCCAAGCCAAGACGGGCCGCAACTGTCGCACTGGCAACCCCGTGCTGCCCCGCGCCAGTCTCGGCGATCACTCGCTTCTTCCCCATATACTTAGCAAGTAAGCCCTGCCCAATCGTATTATTGATTTTGTGCGCACCGGTGTGATTTAGATCTTCACGCTTCAAAAATATACGGGCTCCTCCAATCATGTCCGACCAGCGCGCCGCCTCATACAGCGGAGAAGGTCTGCCGACATAGTGGGCAAGATCAAGGTCGAACTCGCGTAAAAATGCAGGATCATCTTTGAGCTCGTTGTATAAATCTTCGAGTTCAGACAGGGCGGCCATCAACGTCTCAGCGACGAACTTTCCCCCATATACGCCAAAGCGCCCGTGCGCGTCGGGAACTTGAGCGTAAAGCTCTGGATTAATATCTATGGTCATTGGGTACCTTCCTTTCCAGCCTGCTTGGCGGCTGCGACAAAACGTCGAACAAGATCATGGTTTTTTACACCGGCGCTGCTCTCGACACCGCTACTCACATCCACAGCGTCGGGAGTCCCTATTCTAATCGCTTCGGCGACGTTTTCCGCATTTAACCCGCCCGCTAGGACGCGATGTCCAACATTTTTCGACGGTATTTTTGTCCAATCAAAGGTTTTTCCGGTACCCCCGTGCTTGCCGGGCACCAACGTATCAAATAAAAACGCTCTTGAGGCCGAGTGTTCACGCATGATCTGGTGCATTTTGTCCTCAGTCGATACAGCAACACTTTTGACGTAGGGGCGTGCAAAGCCTCGACAAAACTGAGCGGATTCATTTCCGTGAAATTGTAATTGTGAAATCGGCACCGCCTCCAAAACGCGCTCAACGAGCGAACGCTCCGGGTTCACAAACAACGCAGTTATTGTTGTGTAGGGCGGCACAGCGCTCACGATTTCTCGGGCCTGTTCCACATCGATCGCACGCGGACTTCCCTCGTAAAAAATAAGCCCTAACGCATCAGCGCCCGCATCTACTGAGGCGAGTGCGTCATCGACAAGCGTGATACCACAAATCTTTACTTGCATGAATAATAGTTCACTAAACGGCGCCATAGTGTATCAAACACGGTATGACAAAAATGCGGGGGCACTCGGCGCACTCGGAATTCCCATTGCATCTGGGTAGGACACCGAGACCAGATAGAGCCCCGCGCTGTCTGCGGTATCGCCCGAAAGTGTCCTATCCTTTGATTCAAGTATTTGGACAAACCAATCATTCGACTTAAGACCGGCCCCTACCAGGAGTAAACTCCCAGCAATATTGCGCACCATATGATGGAGAAAGGCATTAGCTTCTAAGTCAATGACGACAAAGTCATTTAAGCGTTCCACACTAATCGAGATCATATTTCTCCAAGGCGTACTCGATTGACAGCTTGACGCTCGGAAGGCACTGAAATCGCGTTCACCCACAAGACACTGTGCACTTGAATTCATCACTGCGGCATCAAGCGGTCGTCGGTACCAGGTTACCAATCCAGCCATTTGAGCTGGACGCGTCACAGAGTTACAAATGATGTATCGGTATCGGCGCGATAGAGCACTAAAACGGGCGTTAAATTCGGGGGGGACCACACCCGCCCAATGAACTGCGACGGATGAGGGCAATTCACTGTTTACGCCCAGCACCCAAGACTTGATGCTCCGCCCTACTGGATCATTAAAGTGTACGATTTGTGCAGAGGCGTGAACACCCGTGTCGGTACGGCCGGCACATCCCGTTTTAACAGGCGTATTTGCAATGCGACTGAGCGCCAGCTCCAATGCCGCTTGGACGGTGGAGACATCAGTGCCTTTTTGAGTTTGCCAACCGTTGAATGCACGGCCATCGTATTCAACCCGAAGGGCAAGCCGTGTTCCAGGCTCGAGCCTTTGACTGGAGAACATCTCGCTCACTGGTCGAGACTGTCGAGCAGTGCTCTGGCTTGTTCACATTGAGCGGCATCTCCCATGGAGATTAGGCTCTGGAGTAACGCTGCGGCACCGGTCTGATCGCCAATACGGATAGCAAGCCGCGAAGAAACCGGAAAATCAGGCTCAAACAAAAGGCGACTGAGTGAGTAGTGTCGATCGAGACCTAGACGATCGAAATCATCGATCGAGGCCAAACTGGGTATGACTTCAACTTCGCTTAAACCGCTGGGCTGCAGCACTTCAATGGTTGCATTAAGCGGCCCATTGACGAACGACTCTGTCGTAATGCCGTCAAGACCGATGGCCCACCTCATGCGCCCTATCAAAGCCAAGAGAGCCGCTGTCAGTGTAACTACCCAAAAATTCATAGCGTTCGTTGTGTGCGTTATTCGCGTGCAAGCATCATAAGTCAGTCTGTCAGGCTTGTCAGAGGTAATTTTTGATCAACGTTTCTGCAATCTGAATCGAGTTCAACGCCGCACCCTTTCGAAGGTTATCCGAGACCACCCATAAATTGAGTCCTTGGGCGTGACTGATGTCAGCGCGGATACGCCCCACATAAACCGCGTCACCGCCGGCCCCCTCGCTAATGGGCGTGGGATATCCCCCATCTGCTCGCGTATCGACCACTTCGACTCCCGGCGAGGATGCCAGAAGCGCGGTGGCCTGCTCACTCGTTATAGGCTCGCGTGTCTCAAGGTGAATTGCCTCGGAGTGCCCATAAAAAACAGGAATACGAACACAGGTGGGATTGACCCTTATCGTGTCGTCTTCGAGGATTTTTTGCGTTTCCCACACCATTTTCATTTCTTCGCGGGTGTAGCCATTTTCTTGAAAAATGTCGATCTGTGGGAGCGCATTAAATGCAATTTGTTTAGGGTATACCTTTGACTCAGCCGGCTGACCGTTCAACAGTCGTGCTGTTTGGGCAGCGAGCTCTGAAATCGCCGACTTACCAGATCCACTCACTGCTTGATACGTCGCTACATTGACACGCGCAATCCCCACTGCGTCATAAATCGGCTTCAAAGCCACCAACATTTGAATCGTCGAGCAGTTCGGATTCGCAATAATATTTCGTGCACGGTACCGGGCTATAGCGTGAGGATTGACCTCCGGCACGACCAAAGGAATGTCCTCGTCCCGTCGGAAATGCGAGGTATTGTCGATCACAATACAGCCGGCAGCAGCGGCTTTTGGCGCGTACTCCGCACTGATCGAACCGCCCGCAGAAAAGAGCCCGATATCGGCTTGAGAGAAGTCAAATTCAGCAAGATTCTGAACGCTCAAACGCTTACCCGCAAAAGACACGTTATTACCCGCCGAACGTTCGGAAGCGAGTAGATACAGGTTCTCAACCGGGAAGTTACGCGTCTCAAGTAGCCCGATCAGCACTTCGCCCACAGCACCGGTTGCGCCGACAATGGCCACATTAAATTTTTTCACCAAGATTTCCCCCGAAAACGATTAAGCAGACATTGCTGCGACGACGGCGCTACCCATAGCCGCTGTACCGAGGATACCGTCACCCTCACCCGCGATATCCACGGTCCTCAAACCCTGATCCAGCACCCGCTCAACTGCAGATTCGATCGCCTGAGCCGCGGTGTCTTCGTTCAGCGAGTACCGAAGCAACATAGCGGCAGACAAAATAGTCGCTAACGGATTGGCCGTGTCATCGCCAGCAATATCCGGCGCTGAACCGTGCACCGGTTCATAGAGCCCTCTAGACGCTGAATTCAAGGACGCTGACGGCAACATGCCAATCGATCCCGTTAGCATCGCTGCCGTGTCGGATAAAATATCGCCAAAAAGGTTACCCGTAAGCATCACGTCGAATTGCTTTGGAGCCCTGACTAATTGCATAGCCGCATTGTCGACATACAAGTGACTGAGTTCAATCTCGGGAAAGTCAGCGGCCACCTCGGAAACGACCTCTCGCCATAGCATTGTCACTTCTAGCACATTGGCTTTATCCACGGAGCAAAGACGTCCGCCTCGCTTTTGAGCAAATCCAAAGGCAAGACGCGCAATTCTTTCAATCTCGCGCTCGTCGTAGACGTCGGTGTTATACCCACGCCTTAAACCCTGATCGTCAAGCGTTACGCCCCGAGGCTCACCAAAGTAAATCCCACCGGTCAGTTCTCTTACTATTAATAAATCAAGACCGGCGACGAGCTCAGGTTTAAGACTTGATGCCTGTGCAAGTTGCGGATACAAAAGCGCCGGCCGCAGATTGCAAAACAGATCGAGATCTGACCGTATCGCAAGAAGCCCGCGCTCCGGCCGGTCAACCGCCGGCAAGTGATCCCACTGAGGCCCCCCAACGGCGCCCAGTAATATGGCATCGGCCTTATTAGCCAGGTCGCGGGTTGAGCTGGGGTACGGAACCCCGTGATTATC
>ERZ891134.82-NODE-82-length-80096-cov-5.690396_pt1 | contig 80096 bp, 94 predicted proteins | sample MGYA00520888_ERZ891134 | MGnify/ENA primary metagenome ERZ891134 (study PRJEB32303, sample SAMEA104408692) | aquatic metagenome | biome: Brackish water; feature: Coastal; material: water | place: Baltic Sea | collected 2014-10-23 | depth 10 m ... | reverse complement strand
AGAATATTTTTAAAAAACACAGAAGAAGTTAATCTAGTACAAGACATAGCGGAGGCGTCAGGATTATGAACGTAAAAATAGTAAGTCACAGCCAAGCACCATATAATGATGCTTTGCACAAACATTCAGCATTAGACTTAATAGCCTATTGCGCCAGGGTAAGTAACCCTGAGAATCAAAACAACACAGCAACAAATGATAGACTTGTGAAGTATTTGATGAAACACAAACATTGGTCACCATTAGAAATGGTATCAGCATGTTTGGAAATAGAAACAACCAGAGACATTGCACGTCAAATACTAAGGCATAGAAGTTTTAGTTTCCAAGAGTTCAGTCAACGTTATGCTGACCCAACAAAGGATTTAGACTTTGTGACTCGCGAAGCACGATTACAAGATCCCTATAACAGACAAAACAGTATTAAATCAGACAATGACGGTTTAGAAATTGAATGGCATAAACGCCAAAGAGAGGTAATTAAAGCCGCCACAGACGCATACACGTGGGCTATAAGCAACGGTATTGCCAAAGAGCAGGCAAGAGCAGTACTACCGGAAGGAAACACGTTAAGCCGCTTGTATGTAAACGGTACGTTGCGTAGTTGGATACACTACATTGAGTTACGTGGTGCTAACGGTACACAAAAAGAACATATTGATATTGCTCATGCAGTAGCAGATGTTATAGCAAACATATTTCCACTTGCAGAAGAATTTAAAAATAAAGAAATATGAAAAAGAAAGAAGAAATGTTAGTAATCACAATGGAAGAATGTGGAGAACTTATTCAGGCATGTAGCAAAATGATAAGGTTCGATGAACCATGTGATACAACACAGTTACAAGATGAAATTGGCGATGTTATGTGTATGATAGAAATACTTAAAGATGGCGGTCTTGTTACAGATGAACAAATACAAAAACGTATGGCAGTTAAAAAAGAAAAACTAATGAAGTGGAGTTTATTGTTTAGTGAAGATTGATTTTGATGTAGATATCGATATGGCTAACCGCGATAAACTGCTCTGTGTGTTAAATAATGTCACGGGTAGTATCAAACGTCCAGGTGGCATGGAAAAACACAACACAGGCGTTTATATACAGCCTATACCCCATGATCCTGTAACAGGATTAAGTAATATTGATCACAAAGAAGCAGACGACTTGGGTTACTTTAAACTAGATGTACTTAATAATAGTGTTTACAACAATATAGAGTCAGAACAAGAGTTAGATAAATTATGTAATCAAGAACCTGTTTGGGAATTATTTGGTGCTAGAGAAATTGTGGAGCAACTGTTTCATATTAGTAACCATTATGATATTGTTAACCAGCACAAACCCACAAACATAGATCAACTAGCAATGATACTTGCAATGATAAGACCGGGTAAAAGACATTTGGTTGGTAAAACTTGGGAAGAGATCGAAAAGGAAGTATGGATTAAAGGTGACAACGAAACGTACTCCTTTAAGAAGTCTCACGCATATAGTTACGCAATGGCTATAATTGTTCAATTAAATAAGTTAGTCAGTCTTCTTGACTAGTTGAATCGTTCTTCGCTTAATTCTTTTCTTAACTAAATTATGTGTACTGGTCACTGGACCAAACATAATTTCTATATCTTTGTTATTGAATGTTTTTAAACAATTTCTAAATTCTCTCATCTCATTAAATAAAAACACATCGATTGGAATTTGCCGATTACTTTCCCACCACCATGTTTCTCCTAATTCTACAAATTGTTTTTTATCATCGGGTGCTATTAGCACATTATAATCATAGAAAGAGGTTACCGAGTTATCTTGATTCTGAACTATACCAAAGTATTCTTTCTCACCATAAGTAAGCATAGTAAAGAAAGGAAACTTTTCTTGTATTTCCTGTTGGTCCTGCATATTTTTATTTATACCTTTGTAGATAAATACATTATAAGGAATGAACATGTATGAGCAATTTAACACTATTAATGTATCAATCAAACACACTGAATCTTGTAAAGAAGCAGGAAAATTATTATGTGGATAACAGAAGTATGAACAGAAAAGAATTTATAGTACACAAAGGTATGGACAATATTGTGTACATCAATATCACAAATCAAGATAGAAAAAAAGAAAATGTATATAACAACGAGATACAGGCAGACATTATCAAATACTCTACTAACGAAAAAGTTTTAACAAGATTTGCAGTACCTGGACTTAATAAAGGTACAGCAGAACTTAAACTATCAGAACAAGATATGAATTCTTTAGTGGAAGGGCAATACAAAGTTTCATTTAAAAATGTTGCAGATGATGGCACTAAGACTCCAATCTATTCAGATTATAATAATGGAATACTTTGTACATTAATAGTAAAAAATGATGCAAATCCTTCGCCAGTAGCAACACAGGTTGCAAATGTGTGGAATCAAACCGGTAATACAGATAATGGCGATGTTGCAAATGTATTTACAAGTGGCTCATTCGAAGGCAATCAACACAAGAACTTTAGAGATGCTACTCACACCATAGGTATATACTCAAATACATTTACTGGAAATGTGTTTGTGGAAGGTAGTTTAAGTTTACAAGCACCTTCAAGCGATGATTCAAATTGGGCAAGTGTACCTGTAGTAAACAATTTAGAAAGAATACCAATGGCAAATGTGTCTGGTGTAACTTATTACAGTTTCACAGGCAACTTCAATTACTTAAGATTTAAATATTCTCCTGGTCCGACTAATTCAGGATCATTTGATAAAATTCTTTTAAGAAATTAAATAACAATATGCATAAATTAAACAATGGCATTCATGCCTGTGTGTTTCCTACCCGGTGTGGGACCAGATGGATAGCACAGAAATTATTTGAAAACAAATTATTAGATTATGCCGCACCTAATCATATGCTCGACGATAAAGAATACGATAGCAATTTACAAAATATCATGTTTGTGAGAAATCCATTTACTAGGGAACGGAGTATATTTAGGTGGAAGGCCATAATACAAAAAGATATATACGAAAATATCACTTTTAGTGATTATGTAAACAGCGAATTGTTTTACCACGAGCCATCATTTGCAGGAACATACCAAAACAACATCAATCTAATTGATAAATTTGTACATTTAGAAAATATAACTGATTTTTTACACAAAGCATTTAATATAACTACTAATTATACTCTAGACTATTACATACCAGCAGATGATTTAGATGATGTATCTGCATTTGATAATAACATGAAAGATCGTGTCCTAGACAAGTATGCACAAGACATAAAACTGATAGATTTTAACTTGACTTCATACATATAATCTAGTATAATAACAGCAATGGAGCACTCTGACGCAATACAACAGGTACATGAGTTACTGACATCTCACTTGCCTCACAAACATAAAAAGACACCTGCTGGTTGGGTGACTTTTAATTGTCCTATGTGTAATGACAAGCGAGGTAGGGCAGGAGTAATATCCACAGGTCCTAAAATTGCATACAACTGTTTTAATTGTGGGTTTTCAACTGGATGGAGTCCTAGCAAAAAGATTGGCAAAAAATATAAAGACCTTGTAGTAAAGTTAGGCGCAACTAATGAAAGTGTAAAGAAACTTGTAATAGAACTTATGAAGATTGAAGAGTTTGATAGCGAACTCGACGATATTGTAATAAACTATGAAAAATTTAAACCAGTAGAATTGCCAAATGTAATTAATGTAAGAGATGTTCCGCAACTACCGTACAACGAAACATATGAAAAAATAATGTTGTATGCAAAAGAAAGAAAACTGTTAGATACAAATTATGATTTGTTTATTTGCGATGACTTTATGTTAAAAAATAGACTGATTATTCCTTTCTATTACAATCAAGAAGTAGTAGGATATGTAGGTAGACATATAAATCCGCCTACAAAAGAAACCCCAAAGTACATAAACAACAGTCAAGCAGGCTATGTATTTAACATAGACAAATACATATACTCGGATAGAGAAATTGTTGTTGTAACAGAAGGTGTAATTGATGCTATACTGATAGATGGTATCAGTGTGTTGGGTAATACCATGAATGAAAGGCAAATACAACAGATAAATTCGTTAAATAAAAGAGTAATACTTTGTCCTGACAGAGATACACCAGGCAAAGATTTGATAAGGCAGGCCGCTGAACTAGGGTGGGAAGTAAGTTTCCCACCTTGGCACACAGACATCAAAGATGTAGGTGATGCGGTACTCAAATATGGCAGACTTTTGACATTATCCAGTATAATTAAATATGCTGTCGCAAATAAAATTAAAATTGAAGTACAGAGCAAAATGTTATGAGTGATATAAAAGAATACGGTGAAGATATACAAGAATTGTTTCTAAGATTTTTAGTTACAGATCCTGATGTATTTGTAAGGGTGAACAATATTGTTCAACCTTATATGTTTAATAGAAAATATAGAGAAGCAGTAGAGTTTTTAAAAGAACATGCTAACAATTATAACAGTATTCCAACACTAGAACAGTTAGAAGCAGTAAACGGCATTAATTTAAAACCGGTTGAAGGCGCACATGACAGTCATATGAGTTGGTTTATGGATGAGTTCGAAACATTCTGCAGACATAAGGCATTAGAAAAAGCAATACTAGACAGCACAGACTTATTAGAAAATAAAGACTATGGAAGTGTAGAAGCACTTATTAAAGAAGCAACCAGTGTTGGCCTAGTAAGTGACTTTGGTTTAGATTATTATGAAAATCCCAAAGAAAGGTTACAATGGATCAAAGATCAAGCAGGTGCAATTAGTACAGGTTGGAAAAAATTTGATCAAAAACTATATGGTGGTCTGAATAGAGGTGAATTAACTGTATTTGCCGGAGGATCAGGTGCTGGTAAAAGTTTGTTCCTACAAAACTTAGGTGTAAACTGGAGTCAAGCAGGACTTAACACAGTATATTTGAGTTTAGAGTTAAGTGAGCAACTGTCAAGTATGCGTATTGATGCTATGGTTAGTGAGTATGCAACCAGAGATGTTATGAAAAATATGGACGATGTCCATCTAAAAGTAGTAATGAAAGGCAAAGGTGCAGGTAAATTCCGCATAAAACAGATGAGCAATGGTATTAATGCTAGTGATATTAGATCGTTTTTGAGAGAGTATGAAATACAGACAGGTGTAAAAGTAGACTGTTTATTAGTTGACTATCTTGATTTAATGATGCCAATAAGTGGAAAAGTATCAGCAAGTGACTTGTTTATTAAAGACAAGTATGTATCAGAGGAGTTGCGTAACTTAGCAGTAGAATTAAACATACTATTAGTAACAGCATCACAGTTAAACAGAGGTGCAGTAGAAGAAATAGAGTTTGATCACAGTCATATTGCAGGTGGTATTAGTAAAATACAAACAGCAGACAATGTTATAGGCATATTTACAAGTAATGCCATGCGAGAACGTGGTAGATATCAAATACAGTTTATGAAAACACGTTCTAGTAGTGGTGTTGGCAGTAAAGTAGACTTAAAATTCAACCCAGAAACACTGAGAATTGAAGACTTAGATGAGGACGAAGATACTTACGATACTATTAATACTATTTCAATGACCGACACATTGAAGAGATCATCGGCCATTAGAAGCGACGAAGACGCCTCAGAAGACAATGTTGACATAGTACAACAAGGTTTAGCACTGAGGAATCTCCTCAAGAAGAAGTAATTCTGATAAATATGCTTAAACGGAGATAAAATGTCCTTAAATCACAGATCAATCTTAGATGAATTAAACTCTATAGTTTCAGAACGAGACAAACTCAATGTAATTGAGTCTAGGGGTAATCATATTATAAAGAGTGCCTTAAACTTAATTGAACTTATTCAAGAAAACTACAATGAAGCAGAGGCATTAGACTTAGAAAGACGTCTAATTAATTCTATCAAAGGTAATAGACCAGAAAGATTTGTTAAGGGCATACAGATTATCAAAGAATCAAGGTCAAAAACTAATGAAGATTAATGAAGTACTACAAGTAACAGAGACTGATGTAAACGATCAACAGGCTTTAAAGCAAATTCTTAACCAATATAGTAAACAACAATCTTGGAAAGAAATTCAAAAAGATCCAAAAAAACTCGATGATGAAAGAATTGTTGACGGTATTAAATATAAAGGATATGTAGACACTGAATTAAATACATTTTTTGTATACGACGAAGCAGAAAGAAAATTTGTTGTAGCAGACCCATCATTTACTAGACGTTTCTTTGGAAAAAACCTAGGTAGTAGAATGAGCAATATGTTTAATTTTGGCTCTGAGGATAAATCTGTAATGGATAAATTCAGAGACATGTTTGATTTTAACGATCCATCATATGCAGGAGCCGGTGAAAGAATTAAATATGCAAATACAAAAGGTATGAGAGGAAGACTTGCCAGAGGTGGTGCAACTCTTGGTGGTGCATTAAGTAAAGGTGCAAGAGGCCTTGCAAATTTAATGAAAAAAGATAATAGTAAAATTAATCAAGCAGAAATTAAAGATGCATGGGAATCAGTATATGGTATAAAAGCACCAACACCTGGATCATCTGTTGTGTTTAAAACATCAGATGGTAAAACAATGAATGCTGAAGTCATAGGTCTAGTAAACGATGATAGAGATGGCGACGGTGTACCTGACATACAGATCAAAGGATACTTTGATCCTCTTAGACCAAAAATACCAACAACAACATCCGTGGCAAGTTCTCGAGTATTAACTGTTAATGGTCAACCATTAACTAGACAATCACCACAGAATAAAGAAGTGGACCCAGGCGCAATTTAATGAGAGCAATAGATCTTACAAAAGGCTATTTAACTGAGTGTGTGATTTATCACAGATTAGATGAAAGCAAAAATACACACCTTGAACATTTAGAAGATCTAATTTTTAATAACGGTCTACCAGGTGGTCAACAAGCAATAAAATATCTACAAAGTTTTCACGAAATGCTTAAAGGTAGTGCAAAGACCAAATTCAACTTAACAACAAAATGGGACGGTGCTCCGGCAGTATTTGTAGGCACTGATCCAGCAGACGGTAAATTTTTTGTTGGTACAAAAAGTGTATTCAACAAAAGAAATCCGCTTGTGAATAAAAGCATACAAGACATCAAAGCAAACCATGAAGCAGAAGGTTTGCAAGAAAAATTAATTAGTGCCTTTATGCATTTACAAAAACTAAATTTTAAAGGCAAAGTAGTTCAAGGCGATCTACTTTATACTGACAACAGCATATCAGAAGCAAATATCAAAGGCGAAGAATTTATTGTTTTTAAACCAAATACAATTATATATGCTATTCCAAAGAATAGTAATCTTGCTAAAGATATTTTACGTTCTAAAATAGGTATAGTGTTTCACACAGAATATGTTGGTGGTGGCGAATTAGCAGACTTGTCAGCAAAGTTTGGGTTTGATGCAAGTAGTTTAGGCAGTCATCCAGATGTTTGGCACAGAGATGCAATCATAAGAGACTACTCAGGGCAAGTAACTTTCACTGAAGATGAATCACAAGAGATGGTTGAACTCATTAACAATGCAGATCAAAACTTAAAAGCAGTTACAGATTTAGACTTTCTTAAAAATAATGAATTTGGAGATGACTTGAGAATAAGAATCAAGGCAAGTGTAAATAAAATTATCAGAGAATTAGTAGGCTTTGAACAAGATCCAAAAGTATTTGCTCAAAGATTTATTGCAGAGTACAAAGGCACACTGAAATCAGCAGTTGAAAAACTCAAAAGCGATGATGGTAAAGTAAGAAAAACAAAATTGATGCTCGATGGTATAGCATTTTTAGAAAGCAATCAAGAACAAATAGAAAAAGCATACGTTGTGTATTTAGATTTAATAAAAGCAAAAGAAATGATTATAAAAAAATTATCAACTATCAGACAAATAGATACCTTTGTACAAAATGACGAAGGCGACTATGATGTCACAGGTGAGGAAGGCTTTGTTGCAGTAGATCATATTGGAAACGCCATTAAATTAGTTGACAGATTAGACTTTAGTGTTAAAAACTTTGGCACAGGGAGACCAGGAGCATAATGGAAACATCTAAAGAACAAAAACAAGCACAATATAAATTCTTACAGGAACTGCAAGAAAGCAGACTGTATAGAACCACAGACGGATTTAAGCCATACAGTAAAGATGACATGGCAGAACTTTTAATGATTACAACTATGCTAGTATATGTTTTTGTACAAGATGTAAAATACAAACCTTTTGCTATCCAATATGCAAATGCCAGTATAAGACACGGAAAATATCGTGCTAGTAGACTTACAGCAAACGATCATTGCATGATTGCATACACTATAAATTCTAAATACAAGAAAAATTTTAAATTTAATGATCAACTTATGCATCAGTTTATGACCAGCATAGCAAAAGGACAAATTCCTAATTCGTTATATTTTTTAAGATTACAAAGACAACTAAAAATTAATGATATGGTTATACAAAATATTAGAAGACTTATATCAGATTGGAGTAAACTTAAATATAGACAAAAACAATTAGCAATTACAAAAATGTTACACATAATGCGAGCCAAAGCAGTAAGAAGTGATTTGTATAAAACATTAAATAAGTTTGCTAAGGAAAGAAACTATAAACTAGCAGTAGCATCTAATAAAGAATTAGATAAAACAACAAATCAAAGCACATTAAAACGTTTAGCAGTAGCAGGTGCTTCTGCGTATGTTGGAGCAGAATTTGGTCCTAGAATTACTGGCGGTAGGTTAGGTCCTAAGACATCAGCAGGACTAGCCGGTGTTGCCGCTTACTGGCAAAGTAGAAAAAGGTCATAAATACTATTATGAAAATAAATGAAGTATTAACGGAAGTAAACACCAAGCATAGTGATGCATCAAAACAAGCACGAGATCTTCACATACAAAAAAGAATTAGTGGTGTTGCCGTAGACACTAAGAATGTTGGAAAACAAATGGGCACTTCTGCCGCAACTGGTGTTGAAGTTGGAGATTTGGCAAATGTTGCAGACAAAGGACAGAAAGATACTGATTTTGATAAAGTTAATACTTCTCCAGTAACTGACAAACGACCACAAAAACAATCAGATGGCCCGTCATCAGCAGATCTTAGAAGGCAAGCACAACAAGATGTACTAAGAGGTAGAACTGGCAGGACTGGTATTGACGGAAGAAACTTAAAACATGATCGATTCTATGGTAAAGACGGACAAGTCAAAGATTATGATACTATTTTATCTCGACCAGGCGGAGTTAAAGATGCAGGCAAGACACTTAAAAAGTATGCCGCTAATTTTGTTAGAGATCCTGCAAATACAATGGCGGATCTTCGTTATAAATTTAAAGATTTACTGCAAAAGTAAGTTATATCCACATATAAATCCATTTCAAAACCCCAAAAAATCAATAATCTTTGATAAATAAAAGTAACCAGAGTTATAAAAGATTTAAAAATTATGCTTTTATAACACAGAATTAGGAGACCAATAATGGCATTAGTAAGATTAGAGGCAAACCCAGCAACAGCAGGTGAAGGTAACGGATTAGGTTCACAAACACATATAGTAACATATGACGATTTAGATTTAGCGATCGCTCAGTGTTCAGCAGGTGGATCAATTGCAGGTGTTGACGTTTCAACAACTAACTTAGCAGTTCAAACTACACTTACAGCGGCGGAAGTATTAGCATTCGCTAACGTAACAGCAGTAGTGGCAACTTTCTCAAGTTAATAACTATAAAATTTAGAAATTTTAACCCCCTTTTTTAAGGGGGTTTTTTTTGGCTATTGAAATAGTGGCATAATATACTGAGAAAATGATAAATATGCTTATAACAGTGACAGGAGACACATATGGCACAAACAAGATCAGGCGGATTATTAACGTCAAGTGAAGTACTCACAGGAGACGTAGAATTTTTTACATTGTTCACCACATTAGACATAACTGCCACAGACGATTTTACAGACGATACACAAAAAGATTTTGAAAGTTTAGTACAGGTAATAAGTTTGAGAGCACAACCAATGCTTATGAACACACCAATTGTAGTTGACGGAGTTTCGGCAGGATTAGATGACTACGGTGCACCAACATTAACAGGTGCAGGTTGGGTATTCAAGTATGCATTTGAAAGACAAGGTGCTCATACATTAGACACATTGAAAGATGAATTAAACGGTATTGTCCTCAATGGCGGTACTGTAGATACTAAAAGTTCAGTAAATACTGAATTTTCTAAACAGGATGTATTATAATGGTAGACAAAAAGTTAGATAGCAAACCAGCAGAACAGTTGTATGCTAATGAGCCAGATTTAAAATCGCAAGTAATTGCTGATATGCTTCGCATAGAGCAAGTAACAACAGAAATCAAAGAATTCAAAGTTGAAGTAAAAGAACATTTTACTAAAATAGAAAACTGGCTTGTAGGTATTATGGCAGGCGTATTTGCAACAATGTCAAGTTTGATAATTGCATTAATATTTAAGTTATTTTAAAATGAAAATAGTTGAAGTAGAAGGAGTAATGGAGGCCAAAATGGTCTGGGCCAAGCGAGGCAGTAAAATTGTTCGCAAGGTTAGATGCACCAGTGGTCCACGCAAAGGCAGAATGGTGTCTAATGCCGGCCAGTGCTCAAAACCAATCAACTTAAAAAAACGTATGACGCTCAAGAAGACCAAAGCAAGAATGGGCAAAAGAATGACAAGAAGAGCCGCAAGAACTAAAAGGCGTAATCCAATAAGCAAAAGAGTTGCAAGGCTTAACAGAAGATGAAACTAACAGACTTATACGAATATAACAAAGGAATACAAGATCCAAATTCCAATGCAAAGCAGTCAAATAAAAATGACGACGAAATGGAATTGGAGCCATTTACACCTGACCAAGAAAAAGAAGTAGCAAAAGGATTTAAGGCATTAGGAGCCAAATTAGGCCAACCTATACAAAATCCAAAAATGGCGGCAAAAGGTATAAACAAAGCCATTCAAGGAGACAACCCAACTCCACAACAATTACAATCAAAATTACCAATCGATGTCCAACTCACAAAAGCCATGCAGACACCTGCATTGAGAAATCAATTAGCAAATATACTTAAAAAAGCCAATGACATGGATATTGACGAAAGCACACTTGCTAAAAAAATATTAAAAAAATTAACTGGTAAAAAAAATTTAACAAAATTCAAAAAAAGATCTAAATTACTCAAAGAAGCGGATCCAAAACTATTCGAAATAAATTTCAACAAAAAAGAAATAGCCATAGAGGCCTTGGATGCTCCTGTAAAATGTGGCTTTGAAGCAGAAACATTTTTTTATAGTGTAGACGGCAGAAGAGCCAGTGATGATATAGACAACATGAGCATTTCTGATATCGAATACGAATACGGTGATATGCCAGACCAAGTATGGGAAAACTTTGAAGAATGGTTATACACTAAAGGTCAAGACGAATATCTAAGTGACATTATAGAAGATAAAGTAAATGAGGTCAGAGAAGATGAAGATTACTTAAACGACTTTATAGATAGTGGAGACGGTCCAAGTTCAGAAGCAATAGAAATATACAAGAACAATTTTAAAGAAACAGATCCTAAAGAATACGAAAACCGTGAGGAAGACGGTTGGGAATATATGAACTGGGTCAGAGAATTTGTTGAAGAAGAATACGAAGACGAATATTTAGACTGGTTAAGAATGGATGTACGAGAAGATAATGATCTAGACGATGAAGCCAGAGAAGCCGCAAGAAATGATTATAGTGTAGAAGATTGGATATATGACAACTATAGTTATATGAGCAGTTTCCTTGATGACTATGGTTATGAGTATAATAGTGGCAGTGGAGGCAATGTTGAAGGTGTTGCAGATGAGTTACACAACTGGATAAAAGATAATAGTAAATTTACAGACTATCCGGAAATAGGTGAGTATGACTCCACTAATACCACAACTGCTTGGTCAGTAGAAACTGACAGCAGTATAGAAGCCGATGAAGGAGCAGGTGCAGAATTAATTTCGCCAGTATTTGATTCACCTAGAAAAATGCTTACAGAAATGAAGAGTTTGTTTGACTGGAGTGAAGAAAACTTTGGCACAAACAACTCTACAGGACTACATGTTACTATGAGTTGGCAAGGTGAAAAAAGAGATTTAGTAAAAACAGACGATAATGAATTTTGGGGAGATGAGGCATCAGAACCAAACAAATTAAAGATGGCATTGCTATTAGGTGATGAATACTTACTTGCAGAGTTTGGTAGATTGCGTAACAGTTACACAAAAAGTCAATATCAAAATGTATTAAAATATGCAGAAGGCATGAAACGTGGTGATGCAAAAAGTTTTGAAGCATTTGAGAAAGAACTTGCTAAAGGCATAGACTCTGGTAAGTTTAACAGTATAAATTTTAAAGGCGAGACTGATAAAGACTCAGGAAATAACCTTATAGAGTTTAGAATTGCCGGCGGTGTAGACTATAACACAATGTATGATAAAGTTGTTAAAGCATGTGTGAGATATGCTACTGTAATGAAAGCAGGATATAGTAAAGATGCTTTTAGACCAGAATATGTTAAAGCAGTATTTAGATTATTGCGTAAGTCACAGGAAATAGATCCTAAAAAATTAAAAAATTTAGAAGTAGTTAATCACGAAATAATAGACTCTGCAAAAGGCATTGTGGGTAAAAAAGATTACTTTGATGTAATTAAATTTCTAAGTGCCAGTGTTGAGTATTTACAAAACTATGAAAAATTAAGTAGTCCAGATGCAGATAAAATATGGAAGCAGGAAATAAAAGATTTCGAAAAAGGTACTGGGACTAAAGTAGAAATAGAAGAAGAAACAATCAAAGGATATGTACAGCCTAACAGTATGTCACCAAGCAAGAGAGCGGCAGGCGAATTAGACAAAGCACAAGATAGATTTGGATCAGCAGTAACATTATTAGCAAAAGACATAGTAGACGGTAATAACAGAGCACCTGTTACTGCTAAAAACATTGCGTCGTTTAGAAAGTTTGCCAAAGAATTACAACTAAACAGTGATAGCATGGAAACACTGGTTTTTTCAAGTATGGAGAATCATAACATTGAAGGTTCTGACAAAGACAAAGTATTAATATTACAAAAAGGAATAAACACTTTATTCAAGCAAGACATAATTAAAAACCCAGAATATTTATCTCCGCAAGATGTAGACCGCATTGCCAGTAAAATGTGGCAGTTCTATCAATCAGACGATAGCAAAGATAATGTCAAATTAGATAAACTTGCAGACTTACTGGTTGTTTTAACCCCTGCAAACAAAAAAATAGATGTCAAAGACACATTAAGAGAATTATCTCATGAAAGACAAGAAAATAGTTTTGTTGCTAAACTGAAAGGCCGTGGATGGAATGTAAGAAACAAGTTATTAAAAAGCAATAGAATTACCACAAAAGGTTCAGCACAAGAATTATTAAAATTCTTAGAACCATATCAAGGTTACAAACATCCAACAAGCAGAGATCATCATGTTAATATTAAAAGTGATGACAAATATTCAGACGTATTCCAGATGAGGCTCACACAGAGATTAAGAGACAGGTTAGATCATTTGAAAGATCTAGAAAGGGAAGACAAAGAAAAATTTGTAACTATTGCTAAACAAGTAAGCAAATTAGGATTAGAATTATTGGAAGGCTTAAAACCTAGACCAGATCTTTGGGCCGAAGATGAAAATGGATACACACAAATCAACCGTGGCTCCGATGGAGAATCAAACTTGGCTTCGCATAGTAGTTTAGAACGTTGGAACGATGTAATGGACAGGCTTGTAAAAGCAGACAGTGAAATAGAGGCAGATGAACAAACATTTAATTTGCCTGCTCTTATAGATGATTTTGTAGTAGGATCTATGCATATGGATAGATATTTTGCTTGGAAAGAAAACAACGGGCCTGAGCAAGGTGCTGTTCTGAGACAATTACATAAAGAAAGATTTGCGGCAATAAAAAAATTCTTATCAGGATTTGATAAAATATTCCAGAAAGAAGGATTTGTAAATCTTAAACAAGAAATACAAGCCAAAAATACTTTAGATAGAAGAAATAGAGACTTTGAAAAGAATGTCAGAGACAACGCAAAAGCAAAACTTAATATACCAAGTCACAGTTGGGTATACATAGACAAAGAGTTTTTTGATACTATCACAGACGAAAACTATGGCAACAGAGAATCATATTTAAATAACAATTTAGATCATTTTAATAAAAATGTAAACAAAACTAAAGTATATGTTATACCTTCCAGTCACTGGAGTGATGCCGAGGACGCCACTAATGGCTTAGAACTCATAGACACTTTTGAAAAAAACAAAAACTATTATCACACTTGGCGTAAAAAAGGGTATAACCAAATAGTAAATAGATTCAATAGAATATATGGTTATAGTTGGAAGGACTTAATTGACAAAGATAAGTTTATTCAAGGCGATGGTGATGTATACCACAAATTAAAAAATATCGGTATTGAGATTTCCCACAAAGGTGACAGCAGAAAAGGTGCACCTGGACAAGACGATTTATTTCCTGAAGAAAATACAAAAAATCCCAAAAGCGGAGAGCCATTAAACAGAAGTTATGGCATAAGTTGGGAGAATATGGATGACGAGGCAGAGCAAAAACGTTTTGATGCATTTGATTGGGAACAGTACCCAGCAAAAATGAAAGACGTTGTTGCAAAAGAAATGGCCAACAATGAAAGAAGTTTTAAAGTAGCATTAGAAAACGTTCTTAAAAAAGTACTTGATGGCAAAGTAGAAATAAATCCAGAAGACATGGGCAAACCATTAGACAAGTTAGCCATAGCGGCAGGCATAGATCCTTTAGATGGCGGCTCATCAAATGGTATAGCAAGTAAAACAGATTGGGGCAACTTGGCAGACCACTTAGGAATAGAACGTGGCGTAAATGATCAAGGTGTAATCCTATTGGCTAAAACATATAAACAGTTTGATGGAAACCACGAATGGAGACCTGCTGAAACCGATGAGGATGGCCAAAATGTAATTGGATTAGCAAGATGGGCCGCCGCAGTAAGAGAAGCAGAAAAATATATCAGAGACAACTACAATGTGAGTGGTGGTAAATATTTTAGAAAAGATGCAGACGGTAATGATGGCGATGATGTTAGTGCCGTATATAGCACTCCGGATGAACAGAGGCCATCTTATGATGGTGCTCAGGTAGTGGATACAGATTACGATATTGCTAGAAGTAATTTTACAATGTTTAATGATATGATGTCAACAGGTATGCAAAATTATTTGGCAAGAGGTTCTGTAAATGCCCTAGTAGGATTTTTAAACAATCCAGATAACTCAAATAACTTAAAGCAAAATGTTTTAAGAACATTAAAAACTAGAGCAAATAATGAAAACGGGCCTTTTGATACTCTTCATGATGCAATAGCAGTTACTCGTAGACAAGGCAATGAAAGTGTATTTGACAAGTTTGATAAACTACCTTTACAAGAACAGTTGCGTATTGTAAACGAATCAGACGTATTGAAAAAATTCACTGAAAGAAAATTATCTAAAAAAGAAAAAAACAAAAAAGAAGAATACGTCAAAGGCATGAAAAAAAGCAAAAAAGGATTTAAGAAAAGATACGGTGATGATGCTGAAGCAGTTATGTATGCAACAGCAACTAAGATAGCAAAGGAAAATAAAATAAATACTAATATGAAAAATGTTTTTGAACAGTTTGAAAAATTATCAATAGAAAAGCAGTTAGAAATATTGCACAGTCCTGTAGTAGAAGGCTTTTTTAGTGACTTAGATATTGCTATGAGAGAACTTTCATACAAATCATTTGCTCAAAAATATCCAGAGTACGCACATTTACATCCTGGTGCTGAAGAGTTATCTACAAAGCCAGTCAAAATGAAAAAGGCACCTTACAATAAAGAACAACATATCAAAAATACTTACAACAAGATCAAGCAACAGCATGGCGAAGCAAAAGCAAATATAATGTTACAAAAAATGATAGACCGTGGTTATTTTAATAAACAAAAAACAGAAAGTTTATTAGGCATCGATGTTTTAGCAAGAACTAAAAAACTCACAGAAAATATGCCTAATAATAATAAATTGCACATATTAAAAAGTTTATTGTCAAAACCATTTCCTGCAGGCGACTTAGAACTGCAATTTAAAGCATTTTTAGCCTTGCCAATACCAAAAATGATGACAGCATTTAGCCAATTAAAAAGCATAGAAGGACCAAATGCATGTGCAAGAGGTATACTGAGGCATTATGCAAAAAATAGATTACCAGATGCAGAAGTAAAGCAACTTAACCTCAATGAAAGTTATATCAAAGAGGATGCAACAGAAGACAGATTAAACAGCATAATGACTGCATTAGAAAAAAATCCAAATTTTGCTAGACGAGTTTACAAAATGTTAAAACTTGATAAAGAGTCTGCAGACAATTTGGATATTGAAGATAGACTTAAAAATAATGACACTGGTAAGGAAAACGATCATAGAATTAATAAGAATATTATGAGACAATTAGTTTTATCACTTGAACAACTAGATCATGATTTTGACGAAATAGATGCATTTGTTGAAACTTACGGACACACAGATTATGTAAACACAGAATTATTAAACAAGTCTGGTGTATTTAAAATTTCAGACATGTTTGTCGGAACTGATGCAGTATCTAAAGAATTTATAGATGATCTTTATGAAAAATTATTTGATTTTAGAATTAATATATCTGGTTCAAACAGAGGACCAGGTGAACTTGGATTGTGTTTGCTATCACCTAATGTAGAACTTGCTTCAGTAGGTGATATTAAAGTTAACGGCGAAGAAATAGAAGTCAAAGGAGAAGTGTCGTCAGGTGGCGGTAGAATGGTTAACGGTATTGACGACTTTAAGTTTAGTGGATTAGCACAGGTTAAATCACAACTAGTACCATTTTATGAAAAGCACGAAATACCAGAAGAATTAAGAATATACAATTTGAAAGGCGCAATTGGTGGCGGTCGTAATCAAGGCCAGGCCCATATACTAGATCAAGCACAACAATTAGAACAAGTAAAGCAAGGTGTAGGTGCTGAATTTTTAAAATTAATTGTTAGTACATATCAATTTGTTATTGACTCAGAAGAAGAAACAGAATTAACTAGTTCATTTATGAATATGGATAAGTCAAGGTTCTTAACACTTGTAGGATTAATGTCATTTAAAAATTATGCATACATGTTAAACAAAAAAGGATTTAATAGATTAATATTTTTAAATTGGAGATATGATAAAGTAGTAAACTGTACAACAGAAGAATTTCCAAAATTCAGTGAGCATTTAGCATTTACAAGTTTAGATATGGCAGACAGTCAAAATGGTCCAGCAGTACAGGTATCAGTGCTAAAATGAGATTATACGAAGTAACCACGCCAGGCGCATGTCCAAGAACAAAAGCAACAGAATGTAGTTGCGAAAGTTTAAGACGACTAGCAGAAGCAGAACAACCTATAAAAGCAGTTGCAGTATTAGGACACGGTGATGCTAAAGGCATAATAACTTTTGTACAAAAGCCAGGTAAAGCAACAATCATAAGCGGGTCTATAAGCGGACTAACAGAAGGCTTACATGGATTTCACATACATGAATTTGGTGATCTCAGTGACGGCTGTGATAGTGCAGGCGGACATTATAATCCACACGGTGTTGATCATGGCGATATAGATAACGGGCATGTAGGCGATTTAGGAAATATCCAAGCAGACAGCGAAGGTGTAGCAACATTCAAAATAAAATCCAAGGCAATTCAATTACAAGGTGCAACCAGCATAGTAGGTAGAGCAGTTGTAGTACACGAAGATCAAGATGACTTAGGTAAAGGTGGTGACGAAGAAAGTTTAAAAACAGGCAACGCAGGCAACCGTGCAGGGTGTGGCGTAATAACATTATCTGAATTAACAGAATCAGCAATAGCAGATTTAGATAAAAATATAAGCGACAAGCATTTTAGTAGAAACGAAATGCCCCAAGTCAAAGAACCAGATTTAATAGATAATGAAATACCTTACAAAAAAGGCAAAATAAGTATAGCAAATATCAAACCAGTTCAAACAGATAGAGTACCAGGATTAGCACAAAAAGTTGCAAAAAACTTTTACGGAAAAGATAAACCTTTTATAATTGATGTAAACAATTATCTAGTAAACGGCCACCATAGGTATGATGCGGCTAGATTACTAGGCATAGAAAAAGTAGATGCAATCAAAGTAAATGTGCCTATTGAATTATTAATGAAACAATTTAGCCATACCACTAGTGATACAATAGTCGAACATATTAGTGACAAAGCATCGACACCGGAGATACATAACAAAGCATTACAAATGGCCAAAGATGCATACAGAAAGTCTAATGAGCAAATATCATTTACTAAATTATATGATAAAGCATTAGAAATTTTAGAACCTGCAAAAGTAGACGAGTACGGCGTACCAGATTACAACACAATGCCTACATATAAATTAAAAAAAGCACACAAAGGCAAACAAAAGTTTTTCTTACCCAGCAATGAACCAACACCAAAAGGGGTACAAGCAGTAGAAGATGTAGCAAAACTAAATCCTGGATTCAAGTTAGGCAAACTTCCACATGAAGAAGTAGAGTCAGTTATTCATCAATGGGTCAATCAAGATGACCACATAGAGTTAAGCAATGGTATGCATGTACTCAGTGGTGAGAATCACGGTTATGCTGACAATGTAGCACTTATAGTTGATAAAGATTATAAAATTTTAGATCACGATGATGACATTATTGAATTGATGCAACAATTCACAGCACAAGAAATAAACCCAAGCATTGTAGAAAACTTTGACGATGATAACGACATCGTAGAATACTACAATGAAATACATCCTGTTGTTATTAAAGCATGGAAATCAGTATACCCAAATGTTCCACTAAAAACCATTGATGACGAAGATATGTATATGCAGTATACCACTGCTGATGAATACGAACTTCACGGAGGAAACGGAAAAGATTTCTATCTTTCTCTTGGCGTACAATATGTTGGTTATGAAGAGCCCCCAATGGGGTATGTAAATGTCGGTAATGCGTATGCTGGTAATTATAAAGGCGTAGTTGCTAAAATTATTGCCTCTTTATTTGAGTGGCTTGAGCAAAAACATCCTAATATGGGCGTTAGAGAATTAGGTATTCATATGAACCGGAACGCAGAAGCCTGGACTGCTATTGCTAAAAAAGTAGGCGCACAAATAGAAAAAAGAGGATACTACGAAAACTTTGCTGACGGCAAAGTGAAAGGCAAAAGTCGCCCAGGCAGAGTAAAACGTAGTGGTGCAAGTTGTAAAGGTTCTGTTACCAGTCTAAGAGCCAAGGCTAAAAAGTATTCAGGTGAACGTGCTAAAATGTATCATTGGTGTGCTAATATGAAGTCAGGCAAAAAGAAAACAAATGAAGATATATACAATTTAAGTCCTAGTGCAAAACTGGCAGGCGAATATATTGACAGTGACGTTAAGAATGGCAAAATTAAAAACCTAGATGACCTCAAAAGATATATAGTAGAATTACGACTTTCAAGGATAATAGATCATGCCGAAGATGCCAGAGCACTTTGGATACATCACTTGACCGTCAATCCACACAATTTACCAGATGCAGTCAACGAATCAGCATTTGAAAATTTAAAATTACCAACTTGGATGTCACATACCAGTTTAGAAAAATTATTTGCACAAGAGTACGGTCCTAGATACGGTGACTATGTTGCACATATGGAACTGGACAGCGACGACGACTTGGCAATGAATGCCAGTGGCATGGGCGACATGGCGTTTGAATTAGTCAAAGCAAATGACATAAAAGTTATGCAAAAATTCTTAGCACAAATGCCTGTGCAATTCACAGTAGATGACCTCAAATTAAACAAAGGTATTCAGGTTTGGCATCTAGTTCAACAAAACAAAATAGTACATTAAACTTTCAATAAATATGTACTATGCAAATAGTACATCATCATAACTGGTACAGAGACTTTTTAGAAGATATGGCCCGCAGAGGCCCGACACATCTTAGAGATGCCAGTCAACATTGTCCAATAGACAACACCATCAATAGTTTTACACACTTCTACGGAGATAAAAGTTTTATCAAACCCAGAGACCAAATTGACGAGTCTAAGGGATTCTTTTATCTAATCAGTATTGATTGTTGCGATGATGACAGTATTGCTGAATTAGTATATCATGGAAGAGAATTAATAAATCAAAAATTAGTTAGACCTTATATTACACAAGAAGCAATTGACGATCTTAATAACTTTCATAACTGCGGATTAATTATTGAAAATGCCGCTGAAGGACATGCCAGCGATCAACTATTTGATGCCTTGCATGTGTTAGTAAGTCAAGTCGGCATACCATTTGAAAAAACATATTACACAAACAGCACACAAAATCTAAGAGATATGTATGACAGATACTTGCTCAATAAACCTTATGCAACCATAGACAAAATTAAAATGTTTAACTGTGGTGGCTGGAACGAATTAGTATGTCAACAGATGCTTGACGATAATTATCAAATAGAAAAAAATGAAGACATGTGCGAGTTTAGACCAGAGCCACTAGTGGATACAAATGAAATTTGGAGTTTGTCTGTGGAATGCTCAAAACAACTAGAGCATATCAGAGAAGATGCTAATAAACCGCATTTATTTTTGTATAAACACATGAATGCAAAGCGAGGCTTTAGGACTTTGTTTTTAGCATTACTTCATAAAGAGCATCTACTAGATAATAATTTATACAGCACACCTGAAGAGTGGCGGGGTACGCAGAGTAGTGCTGTAAAATATATCAATTCTATAACATGGGACAGAAATTGGGCAGAAGGTTTTGAAGAATTATATCCCGTATTATTAAATGTCAAAGGCAAAATACCTACATATATTGACAGAGAACATAATCACTTGGACTTTGACCCTAACACAAATTTCAGCAGTGACAATCACATGTACTACAATGCTAGGCGTAATTGTGATATTGAGATTGTAGGCGAAAGTGAATTTGAAGGTTCTATATTTTTAACAGAGAAGTTTCTCAAAGCAATAATATTCAAACAACCATTTATGATTTTAGGTTCGCCTAACAGTTGGACTAAGATTAAAGAAATGGGATATATTTCATATGAACCTTACATCAAAGAATCATATGATAAAAACGAAGATGAACTCCAACGCATGAATGAAATGATACAAGAAATAAAACGTTTAAGAGATTTAAAACGCGATAAAGAAGCATGGAGAAACTGGTTAGAAGGTATCAATAGAATTGCTGTACAGAATTATAATATATATTTAAATAATTTAATACGTCGTGTGAGAATGACAACACTAGATGATTATGTAGCAGGTACTGGAGAATTAGTGATCCCATCACAAGAGATTGGTGATTAAAGATAAATACATATATGCGTATAAAAGAGGTTGACAAAAACATAGATTCGTTCTATAATAGCATCAATGAAACAGTAGCAGGTGCTATTGGTGGCGTTGCAATGCCTCTATTCAAAGAACCAATAAAACGCAATCCTACTAAGAAAAAGAAGAAAAAGAAAAATGCGTAGCATAGACAGTAAATACGGATTAACATACATAATGGGCGAAGAAATCTCATTTTGTGAAACATTAAAAGAGTTTGGAACATATTACAAAGGCAAAATGAGCGAAAGGCAAATTCAGATTGCTGAAGATTTAAGAAAAAGAGAGATAATTAAACTAGTAAAACTCAAAGATGGACAAGACGGATATAGACTATATGCAACAAGTAAACGAATCTGATTTAAAATCACAACTTCAAGAAGTACTAAGTGGTATTATTGCTACTTTAGATATATATGAAGTCGTTGACAATGGCGATACTTACGATATAGTAAATCTTAAAAACAATGAAATAGTATGCGAAGAAATACATTTAAACATTGTTGCAAATATTGTTGCCGCGGCAATGAATACTGGCGAAGATCTAAATACGTCTACTATAGATAAGATATTAAAAACAGAAAAATATGCTGTATCTAAAATGGTAGAAGTCAAAATATACGAAGAGTTAACGGAAAATTCTACAAATTTTGACAGAATGGCAATTTATGAAACCAAACTTACAGAGGCAGAACACAAATCTAGTAATGCAATTAACAATTTGCTGTCACAATGTCAACTGTTAATCTCCTTATAAAAGTACTTCTTTGATAAATATAACTATTAGAAGGGACTACTATGGAAGTAAAACATTTAAATTCAGATAACTTAACTAGATTAGGTAAACTTCAGAATTACCTAACAGAAAATTATGACATCAACGTCAACAAAGTTTTACCTAAGCAGAAGTTAGAACAAGCATATCAAAATGTTGAAAAAAGACTTGTAAATTTAAGAAATAAAAGTAACAAGTTTCAACAAGATCCTAACTATGGTATGAATATTATGGTTAGAGATGCATTAGGCATCATGATAAACGAAGGTCTATACTACGAAGGTGAAACATATCGCAGACTAATGGACGAACTGCATGAATACAGTTGCTCATTAGCAGAAAGTGGCGACGACTACGATACTATAATGGACAGTTGCAGTAAAAAATATGAGGCCATGCCTGCTAGATATCCAAAAGATATGATACTAGCCGCTATTGCAGAAAAAATAATGCCTATGTTCGATGGCAGTATGCAAGAAGACATAGAAGACGAAATACTAGATGTTATTGACGAACCAGAAGTAAAAATTGATGTAGACAATTCAGAAGATATCCCTTCCAACTTTGAGTCTGCAACAGAAGAAATGTTAGCAGAATTAATAGGCAATCATTTAAGCAAAGGCGATTGGAGAGAATACACACTAGGCGAATTATTTGCAGAGTTAGAAAGTGTAGATATAGAAAAAGCAAACAAGGTGGAAAAAATGGCAAAAAAATATGGAATTACAGACTTGAAGGAAATGAAAGATTTTGAATCTTTCTTAGATACTTTAGTAAGCGAAATGGTTTCAGAAGAAACTATTACTGAAGAAATATCAGGTACTAGTGTTGAAGAAGCAGAAGTTGTTATGGCGGCAAGAGCATTAAGTAACGACATTCAAGATCACATTGAAAGAATTGGTAGAATGGCAAATGAGGATATACCGTCAATTGCTGACTCAATGGCACATGAATTTGGTGCACAAAAAGCCGCAGATTTTAAAAATCAAATGGAAGGTTTACTAAGTTCATTATTAGATGCAAACAAGTCATCTAAAGAAGGTGTTGATGCACTAATTGGTACAATGACTGGCGAAGAGTCAGCCGCACCAATGCCAGCAGAAGATCCACTAGGTGGCGATATGATGGAACCAGCGATGGATGAACCAGTAGATGATTTTGCTGGAGCAGACGCAGAAGCAGGTCCTGAAGAAGAGCCACTAGGTAGAGCAGAAAAGATTTAATCATGCGGTTTACGGACTTTGCACTCACAGAATCTGACATGAATGATGTTACATCAGACGTTAAGGAACTTGTTATTAACAAAATAGACGGTGGTGTGCAGTCTGCAAGTCTTGATGCATTTGTAGAAGAAGTAAACAATTTAGGTATTCCAATTTCAAAAGCAATGCTAAGACTTATACTAGAATCTGATGAGTTCCAATCATTAGTTACAAACGTAGACAATTCAGAAATTGAATTTAACGTTCCAGGTAATGTGCCAGACGAAATGGTACCAGAACCAGAAGACATGGAAAATAATGTTTCTAACTTGGCAACATCGGCCGCTAACCAAGGCATAGGAGATGAACTAAATGTCTGATAGTATTTTTATAAACGCAACAGAGGCTCGTAGAAGAAGCCGAGATAGTGTTGTAATTCTTAATGAAGTCAGAGCACTCGAAGCCAATGTCTTATCAAACATAAGTACAGGTTCATTGCAACTAATACAATCAACAGGAACAACAATGACTGGTAATACTTCTTATTACCAAGCCTACAATGGCATAACAACTAACACTACTATAACTGATCAAATCAGTACAGTCAAAAAACATTTCACTGACAAAGGGTATTCGGTAAATATTACTACAAATTCATCAACCGGAAATACAATTCAGTGGACAATCAAGTGGTAGCAGAAAGCCTTTTAGAAAACAAATACAATTACCCCCAATTAAAAAGAGTTACAGCAAAGTCAGGACAACGCCAATACACTGGTGATGACAACAAGCCTGTACCTAGTGTCACAACCATCCTATCAGATACAGGAGACAAGTCGGCATTGATTGCCTGGCGTAAACGTGTAGGAGATGCAGAAGCAACTCGCATAAGCACAGAAGCCGCAGGCCTTGGTACCAAAGTGCATAATGCATTAGAAAAATATATTCTTGGTGAAGAGTGGAACACCTTTGGTAATAACCATGTCAGTATATTAGCAGAAAGCATGACAACCGAGATGGTTAATAACGGACTAACAAAAATAGATGAATTGTGGGGTGTAGAAGTAGCCTTAATTGCAAAAGGATTATACGCAGGAACATCAGATGCTATAGGTATGTATGAAGGCGAAGAAGCAATTATAGATTTTAAGACTGCTAAAAAAATTAAAAAACGTGAATGGATTGAAGATTACTTCATGCAAGGCTGTGCATACGCACTAGCACACAATGAAATGTTTGAAACAAAGATAAAAAAAGTAGTTATACTTATGGTAGACAGAGAATCCAAGTTTAAAGAATTCATAATTGAAGGTGAAGAATTTGATAAGTACTGTGGGAAATGGGCCGAAAGATTGGCTGACTACTACGGAAAAGTCGATGCAAAAAAAGATTAATATAAGTTTAGTTCAGCCGGGGTTCGACGTAGGTCCGACCCATATGAACATTTACTACTTTCCTTACACAGTTGGCCTGCTCTGGGCATACGCAAAACAAAATAAAACAATAGAAGACAACTTTAATGTTGACAGTATTATTTTCAGCAGGATGCCTTTCTATGAAAATTTAGAAAAACTTAAAAAAAGTAAGATTGTATTTTTTAGTGTATATGTATGGAATTGGAAAATTTCATTAAGGCTTGCAGAAGAATTAAAAAAATCTAATCCAGACATAATCACTGTTTTTGGTGGTCCTTCTATACCACATGGAGACAAAGATTTATTTCTAAAATATCCGCAAATCGATACTATTGTAGTAGGCGAAGGCGAACAGGTATTTGAAGAAATTTTATTATCGTATCTAGAAAATAAAACTATTGATAAAATTATAAGAGCAGAAAGGCTAAAAGATTTAAAAATACCAAGTCCATATCTTGAAGGAATATTTGATGAGATAATGGCCGAAAATCCAGACATTATTTGGAACCCAACTCTCGAAACAGATAGAGGGTGCCCTTACAAATGCACGTTCTGTGATTGGGGCGGGTTGACTAATGCTAAAATTCATAAATTTGAACTAGATAGAGTGTTTGCAGAACTGGAGTGGTTCAGTAAAAATAATTGCGATTTTATTTCTTGTACAGCGGCTAATTTTGGTATATTCAAGGAAAGAGATATGATGATTGCACAAAAAATGGTCGATGAACATCAGAAGCATGGTGTAATTAAAAAGTTTCAATGTAGTTATGCTAAAAACAGTAATGCTGACGTACTAGAAATAATAAAATTATTAAATGAGGGCGGTGTAAATGCACAGTTCATAATAAGTTTACAATCATTTACTGACGAAGTATTAAAAAATATTGAACGCAAAAATATGAAATTGGACGAAATAGCAAGGCTAACAACTTATGCTAATCAAAGACATTTACCAATGGGCACTGAGTTAATAGTTGGATTACCAGGCGAAACATACGACTCGTGGAAAGATACCATGAGCATGTTATACGAGAAAGGTTTTCACTCATCTTTAGATGTTTTTTCGTTACAAGTAATAGAAAATGCACCTATGAATATGCAGAGACAACAATTTGATTTAAAAACATTTTCTGCATCCGACATGTTGGTAGATGTTACTAATTTTGAAGATCTGGAATTAGGACTATCGGAAGAAGTTCAAGTGATAAAGTCTAATTCCACAATGTCACAAGATGATTTAATTAAATCTTACAAGTATTCCAGCCAAGTACTTGCTCTACACAATGCTGGTATAAGCGATTTAATTTCTATATACTTGTACAAATCACATGGCGTAACGTATAGAGAATTTTATGAAGGTGTTATAAAATACTTAGAAGATGATTTTAAAGAATGGTCAATACAATTAGAAGAAAGTTTATATAAGTGGCACAATACAGGAGTGTTTGACACAACTGTCGGTAATGATACAATAAAAATTTACAGTTGGGCAATGCCATATATTATTCCTATGCAACTTCATTATAATCAAAAAGTTCCATATTTTATAGATAAAGTAAGTGAGTATGTTTCAAAACAATGGAACGTAGACAAAACAATTATAGAAGATTATAACCATATATCTAAACACAGAGTGAAATACTGGGGCAATTATTATAAAGAACAAGGCAGTATGGACACATCTACTAATTTATATGATTATACTTATAATAATGAAGACGACTTACTTTACGAAAAGCAATCATATACTATCGACGATCAATACTACAGAGAATACGGCGATGATATTATAAGTCACACAGAATATATACTTTATGGAAGACAAAGAAGATGGCATCTCCACAAAGTAAACAAAAAAGATAAATAGTTGTATGGCAGACAAAGAAATAATCATATCGCGAATGCAACAAAGACGAGGTAATCGTATAGATTTGCCTCAACCTTTACGACCAGGTGAAGTTGCATTAGCATCAGACAGCAAAGAAGTTTTTATAGGCTTAGATCCTGAGATAGGCGTAACGGCTCAAAATGCAAATTCTATTTCAGTAAACAATATCACAAACGGATTTACATACGCAAACTCCTACTTAAATAATAATTTTGTAAGACTGATAATGCCTAGTAAAAGATTTCCAGTAAGCACATTTGATGGCACATCAAATAATACAACATTTACTGTACAAGACAACAGCGGTCAAGCACATGGTCAACGTGTATTTAATGCCAGTATTACTACAGGTAATATCAAAAATGTATTTGACGGTAATGCATTTGAATCAACAGATTTTACAGGTGCTAAAAATGGAGTAGCATTAAGTACTAATGCAACAAGAACAGCGGCCAACTTGCTTAACAACGAATTTTTTGTATCTTCGCCAACTGCAAATAGCACAAACACAACTGTGACATTTGGTAGCAATCCCACAGGCACAGATGATATCACTTTAAATTATTACAGTAATGTAGATATTATTAGTGCATTTAATGATGCAGGAAATATTGGGTCAACTGCCACAGTAGGTTTTTACGATGATAAAAATGTTGCAAGTTACAGACAATTTAATAATGCATATATCAGATCAGATTATGAAGTAGGAACAGCATTTGTAGGCTTAGAAAACAAACATGTAGAAGTATTTGCTGAATCTGGTAATATAATTGCATCCATATCGGGATTAACAGATATCAAGATTACTAATACAAATACAGCCACAGAAACTACTGTGGATCTATCAAGTGCAACATCATTGCAAGAGGTAGTGAATGCAGTTAATAATGCAAATATATTTGCAACTGCAACATTTATATCAAGTTCTAATTGGTATATATCAGCCGACGAAGAATTTTCAATAAATTATACTGATACATCAGATGGAAACGACCTATTAATATCAGTAGGTTCATACACTAGAGCGGCTAATTCTATTAAAGGCCAATTAGAAAACTGGTTACACGGCTCCTTAGGTGATCCAACATTTAATATGTTTGTTGCCGCAGAAGTAGGGAACAAATTTAATAGTGGTGCATCTAGAATAAGTAAATTTACACCATCAACCAGCAGTGAAACACTTACTATTACACTAACTGGTAATCAAGAAGCAGAAAACTTTTCAACAATAACAAATAAAATATTTGGTGCCAGTGCAAATGCAGATATTACTGGATTAACAAATGTTAAAACAAATCAAAGATTATTAACACAAGACGACTATGCTGTACTGCTAACTGGTTCTGCAAATTCATTATTTGAAGCAATAACAAAATTATGTCCAGCAAGTACAACAACTGGCATTGTGTCATTTGGCATAGCAGATGTAGATAGTATTTTAGTGGAGTATTCAGTTAAATCAACCGGTGGTGCATCAGGTGATGGATACAGTAGAACAGGAACGTTACATATAACAGGGGATTCTAATATAGGTGATGCATCTATAAATGATACTGGTACAATATTATCAAACAACTATTCAGGACTATTTGACTTTGAAGTCAGTTACAATAGTGGTACGTCAACTATAACTTTGTCAGGTGCAAACTCTTTAACTGATGGTACTCCAAGAGATGCAACAGTAAAATACCTAGTCAGAAAATGGTTGGGATAATTGCTTGACCAAATAGCAAATCCTCAGCAACGATTATCTATATGGCGAGATTATAAAAATGGTCGCCCAGCACTAGAAAATGTGTTACAATACATCAACTGTATAAATCCAATAAGTAGAACATTTGATTATTACACTCCTGGCCATTGGCCCACACCATGGGAAATATTAGACCAAGGTTTGTTTTGTGTAAGTGGTAAAGCAATTTTATTATACCATACATTAGCACAATTAGAATATATAGATACAAAAAATGTTAGATGGATTGTAGCAGAAAATAAAGAAATTTTTGAAGAAGGACTTGTGTTTTTTGACGGAGTATGTTATTATAACGTTTTACCGGATACAAGTGTAAATATTGAAAATTTTGATAATTACATAACAGTTAGAGAAATTATTAGACAGGAAAAACTTACAAAGATTTATGAAAGTTACAAAGAGAGACAGCACTAAAGAAGACCTAAACATTGACAAATTACACAAGGTTGTGATGTATGCAGTAGAAAACCTCACTGGAGTAAGTGCATCACAAGTAGAAATCAACAGCCGGATACAATTCTATGACGGCATTAATTCAACTGATATACAAGAAACTTTGATTAAAAGTACAGCAGATCTTATATCAGAAGAAACACCAAACTATCAATATGTTGCTGGTAGATTAATCAATTACCATTTGCGTAAGCAAGTATACAACACATTTGAACCACCATGTCTTTGTGATATTGTACAAAAAAATATTGATGCTGGTTTTTATGATCCAGAATTTGTAGAACTATACACAAAAGAAGAAATCAATGTATTGCAATCTTATATTAAGCATGACAGAGATGAAGATTTAACCTATGCGGCTATGGAACAATTTCGTGGCAAGTACCTAGTACAAAATAGAAGTACAGGACAAATTTACGAAACACCACAAGTAGCATACATAATGATTGCGGCAACATTGTTTAGTAAGTACCCTGCTAAGAAAAGAATGGCGTATGTGAAAGCATACTACGATGCTATTAGTACATTTAGAATTAGTTTACCTACACCAGTAATGGCAGGTGTGCGTACACCACAAAGACAATTTAGCAGTTGCGTACTCATTGAAACTGATGATAGTTTGGATAGCATTAACGCAACGTCTAGTGCTGTAGTTAAGTATGTAAGTCAAAAGGCAGGCATTGGTATAGGTGCAGGTAGTATTAGAGCAATTGGTTCTAAGATTAGGAGTGGAGACGCAACTCACACAGGAGTTATTCCCTTCTACAAACTATTCCAATCAGCAGTTAAAAGTTGCTCACAAGGCGGAGTAAGAGGCGGAGCGGCCACACTATACTATCCGTTATGGCATTTAGAAGTTGAAGACTTACTAGTATTAAAGAACAACAAAGGTACAGAAGATAACCGTGTAAGGCACATGGACTACGGTGTACAGTTTAACAAATTAATGTACGAAAGACTTATTAGTGGTGGCAATATTACATTGTTCTCGCCTAAAGATGTTCCTGGTTTATATGATTCATTCTTTACCAACCAAGATAAATTTAAAGAATTATATGAAGCGGCAGAACGTAAAACAAGTATTAGGAAAAAGTCTATTCCTGCCATTGAATTGTTTAGTTCGTTTGTTCAAGAACGTAAAGATACAGGAAGAATTTATTTAATGAATGTCGACCATGCTAATACCCATGGAGCATTTATAGAAGACTTAGCACCAATTAGACAAAGTAATTTATGTTGTGAAATTAATTTACCGACTAAACCGCTTTCACATATTAATGATAAGGAAGGTGAAATCAGTTTGTGTACATTAAGTGCAGTAAATTGGGGTGTTATCAAAGACTTTGAAGAAATGAACAAAGTATGTAAGTTAGCAGTTAGAGGGTTAGATGAGTTATTAGACTATCAACAGTATCCTGTGTTAGCGGCTGAACTCAGCACAATGAATAGACGTCCATTAGGTATTGGTATTATTAACTTTGCTTATTGGATGGTTAAACACGACATGACATATCAAGAGCCTAACTTAGAATTAATTGATGAGTGGGCAGAAGCATGGAGTTACAGTTTAATTAAAGCCAGTAATAAACTAGCAATGGAAAAAGGTGCTTGTCCTAAGTCAATGGAAACAAAATACGGACACGGTATTACTCCTAACCAAACATACAAAAAAGATTTAGATGAACTAGTTACACACAAAGAAAGACAGAATTGGAAAGAACTAAGAAAGAATCTAGTAGAACATGGTATAAGAAACAGTACGTTAATGGCACTTATGCCTGCTGAAACATCCGCACAGATTAGTAATAGCACAAATGGTATTGAACCACCACGTGGATATATCAGTATTAAGCAAAGTAAACACGGCGTATTAAAACAAGTAGTACCAGGCTTTCCTTACTACAAAAACAAATACGACTTGTTATGGGACCAAAAGTCTCCGCAAGGCTATTTAAAAATAATGGCGGTGTTACAAAAGTACATAGACCAAGGTATTTCAGTAAATACATCGTATAATCCAGAACACTATGAAGACGAAAAAGTACCAATGAGCGTACTGATTCAGGACCTCCTAATGTTTTATAAGTATGGCGGCAAACAGTTATACTACAATAACACATACGATGGCCAAGGTGAAATTGATATTAACAAAGATGACAAATTAGAAGATTTGCCAATGGGGGAAATCGATGACGAAGATTGCGAGAGTTGTAAAATTTAATGAGCGTACTTAATACTAAATCAAAATATACTGACAAAAGTAAAATGTTTTTATCAGAAGACATGGGCATTCAGCGATTTGATGTTTTAAAATATAGACAGTTTGATAAACTCACAGAAAAACAGTTAGGGTTCTTTTGGCGTCCAGAAGAAGTTGACATTACCAAAGACAGCAAGGATTTTAAAGACTTAACAGACTTTGAACAACACATCTTTACTAGTAATTTAAAAAGACAAATACTGTTAGATAGTGTACAAGGACGATCACCTAACTTGGCGTTACTGCCAATTGTCAGTCTACCAGAATTAGAAACTTGGATTGAAACTTGGGCATTCAGTGAAACAATCCACAGTAAAAGTTATACACATATTATTAGAAATGTGTACCCAGATCCTAGTAAAGTGTTTGATGAAATGATGAGCATTAAAGAAATCATTGATTGTTCAGACAGTATAACACAATACTACGATTCATTAATTGAGTATAACAGACTTAGAGAAAACGGCAGTTCTAAATACAGCGAGTATGAACACAAGAGACGTATTTGGATGTGTTTAATGAGTGTAAACATTTTAGAAGGTGTACGTTTTTATGTATCTTTTGCTTGTAGTTGGGCATTTGCTGAACTTAAGAAAATGGAAGGTAATGCTAAGATTATAAAACTTATTGCTAGAGATGAAAATGTTCACCTGGCAAGTACACAACAAATGCTAAAACTTTTACCGCGTGAAGATAAGGACTTTGAAAAAATATCCAAAGAAACCTATGATGACTGTACACAATTATTTTTAGATGCAGTTGAGCAAGAAAAAAAATGGGCGGACTATTTGTTTAAAGATGGTAGTATTATTGGATTAAATGCAGAATTATTAAAACAATATGTAGAATACATTGCAGGTAAAAGAATGCATGCCGTAGGGCAAGAAAAAATTTTTAACACTGGAACTAATCCGTTACCTTGGACACAAGCATGGATTACAGGTGGCGAAGTTCAAGTAGCACCACAAGAAACTGAAATAAGCAGTTATATAATTGGTGGTACAAAACAAGATGTCGACAAAGAATCCTTTAGCGGCTTTTCATTATAATATAAATATTCACACACAGAGGAACACATGTTAGTAAATAAATCTCATACAAAAGGTGACGTTGTCACAATCAAATTAACCAGCGATACAGAAATCATTACACGTTTTATCAGTCAAGATGAAAATGGTATCACAATAGAAAAACCTATGGCAGTACAAATTACTCAACAAGGATTAGGATTAATGCCGTGGTTGTTTAGTGCTGATGCTTCTAAAGAAATTACTATTTCAAATGATAAAGTGTTTTGCACTATGGATACACTAAAAGATCTTGCTGATCAATATCTAGAAGGCACTACAGGAATAACTTTAGCAAAGGCTTAAATAGTAGACAAATCCAAACGGTGTTCAGCAATTAAAGATTGTTTTTCTTCTTCACTTAGTTCTGTTCTACCGGGATTGCTTGGAAATACACAACAAGGTTGCACATTGTAGAAACTGTTATTTTCTTCACACCATTCTCTACGATAGAATTTACCAGTGCCGTGTTTGTCCCACTCTATATACAATTTGTTTTCTGGTTGCATAAGTACTGTTATCATATCTTTGCCTATTTGCATATGAGATTCTCGTTGTAAGCGGTCTAAATATCTTCCTTCAAATAAACCATAGGCAGGAAATGCCTCAGTGTATGTTGGATGGTCGATATGCCATTGTTCCATTTCTTGCACACTAGCACCAAGAGGCTCATACACACCAAACCTATCTGAATAAGTTTCACTGATCCATTGTTTTTCAATTTCCCAAGGGTCGTTTTTATCGTATTTGCCCATGTTAGCAACTTCATTGCCGTCAATAATTTTAAGAATATTATCGCCGCCATTGTATGATTTATAAATGATATTGTCTATTTCACAGTATATAAAACCTTCTGCTTGATTATGGGTCCATTCTAGTTTCATATTAGTATTTATTATGATAAATAATATTAATATGTCAAAAGCCGCACTTAATGGAATATCAGTTGCAGGAGGTCCTGCAGTTGCATCAGCAACAAAAACAACTATTGAATCTTTACAGCCTGTAAGAATAGGCGATTCAGTTACAGGGCACGGTGATTCACCGCATAGCAATCCCACAGTTGCAGAAGCCTCATCTAAAGTTAGAATTGAAGGTAAATTTGCTTCAAGAGTAGGAGATGCCGCTTCATGTGGCCATGCATTAGAAAGTGGTGCTAGTAGAACAAACATTGGATAAGTTATTTAATAATGTTTGCGAAATTGATAATCGCAACTACTACAAAGTTAATCTAAATAATATACCCCCTTTTTTATTAGAGTTTGATCAATTTGTTCCTATAGTCAACGAAATGTATACTACTTATAATGACAAAAATAATACATATAGTGGCTTTGATGCTATAATTACTATTGCTGATAAAGACACAGACTATAAAAACTTTGATGACTTATTTGAAAAAGCATACAGAGAAAAACTAGAAGCAAATACATACAATATATTTGTAAGTGGTGGTATTGACAGCACCACATTGTATAACTTGCTTAAAAGCAAGGACATTGCGTTTAAACCCCATTGTATTCGTTATATATCACATGGAATAGTATTCAATGATTATGAAATAAAAAATGTTGCAGATGACGTAAACGTTATAGATTTTGATATTGTAGACTTTTTTGACAGTGGTAAATTTTTAGAAACAGCACAAAAATATCACTGCATTACTCCACAGTTTTTACCACTATTAAAAGTATTTGAAAGCATTGATGGCCCAATATTAGAAAATTCATGGCCACTTGATGCTCCCAATATTGGAAATAATATAGAACATATATCTATAGACTGGATGCCATCACGATATCTTACATATAGATATGCATTAGACATGCGTAATGATAATAGTATTTTTAATTTTTTTAGAAGTCATCATTTTATAGACAAGATAACAGCAGAAAAAAATAGTAGGCAAGAATACAGCAAAACCATGAATAATATAGACTTAGATCAGCGATACAGCATAAAAGCACAGTTATACAAAGATGTGTTTAATGAAGTAGGTGCTGTGACAAATAAATTTACTGGCTTTGAGGCATTAAAAGTGTGGTATGCAGATAAATATATAGGTAACGATCCATACCTACAAGTGTTTGATCAACACTTTAGAGAAGTTTTGAAACAGCGAAATATAGAAAAATTTCAGGATCTTAAAATTATATGCATATTGAAGGAAAAATAAAATGACTGTTAAAACATATCTAGTATCATTCGAACACGAATACATAGACGGTAGTTCCGTTAATTTTGATAAATCAGCAACAGAAACAGCACTCACAAGTGCTGGAGCAACAATCGATGCAAGTTTTGATCATTCCAGAGTTGGTATGTATAAATTCGACATTGACGATGCTAATACCGGTAATATAACATCTATTGCAGGATATGTATGTTCCGAAAATATTACAGACCAAGCAGATGCTACACTACTAATCAGCGAAGCAACAAGCGAATGGCACAAACAAAGAATAGTAACAAGAAACTTGCCACTAAGAACAACATACGATCCAGTTTACACTGGTAACTCAGCAATAGTTTATTTAATGGACAGTGGTGTAGATACAGGACATCCAGAGTTTACAGGAAAAAGTTTTGATCCTGTTTTCAGTGTTAAAGAATCACCAAGTGACTTTAATGAATTTATGGAAGGCGGTGGCGTAGCAACAGATTTTGATACATCAGACAAACATGGTCATGGAACAGCAATGGCTAGTTTAATCAATGGTGCTACATACGGTGTAGCGGGAGATGCCACAGTAGGAATTGTCAAAATTTCAGATCCTTCAGTAGATGGTGGTGCTATCAAATTAGAAAATGTATTAAATGCATTTAATTCAGTTAGATATCATGTTTCTAATAACAGAGCAGATTTTAATACATCTCCAACAGTTTGTATGGCTTGGAGTTTTGCTAAATCACAATTATTAGACAGATATGTTTCTTACTTGTATAATAGAGAAGGAATACTAATGGTTGCCGCGGCAGGTAATGCCGGTGCTGATGTTGACGGTTATTCACCAGCAGGTATTAACGAAATTTTAACAGTAGGCGCAAGTGACAGTTCAGATAATGTACCAACATTTTCAAATGATGCAGGCGCAGTAGTTGAGCAAGGCTCAGGACTGCAAACAAACGGTGGTGAAGAAGTTGATGTTTTTGCACCAGGTGTAGCAGTTAATATGGCAAGTATTACTAACAGAGTTGAGGTAGGTAACTACACAGGCGTTACTGGAGATGATTTAAAAACAACAGCAAGTGGTACAAGTGTCTCAGCCGCAATCGTATCAGGTTTAGGAGCCTTAGTTGCAGAAAGATTTGGTAGTGGTTTAGCAACTGCAGAGTCTATGAAAAACTTAATTATCGAACAATCATTAACAGGATTACTTTTCCAAGATCCTGCTTTATACAGTAGCACACCAAATAACATTGTGTTTGCAGAAAATGAATATTATGCAACTGTGTGGAATACAGCCGCTGGTAATTTGGGCGACTTTTTACTTACAGGTGCAGGAGACATTGATATCAGTTTAAATGTTGCTAATACTGTAACAGATATTGCAAGTTCGGACTTTGCCGCACTACCACCAGCATTAGAGTTAAGTGGTAATGCATCAGCAGGCTGGAACATTACAGCAAATACAAGTGTAACGGGAAGTATGAGCAATACTACAATTTACAACTTTATTTTAACAGCAACCAAAAACGATAATACAAAATACAACAGACACTTTTCAGTAAGTTTATTTGGTTCAGAAGGCATTACTGAAGCAGAAAGAGAGTCTGGTACAGAGACTTACTTTGTAAACGAAGATGGTGCACTTAGTGAAGTTGTTTACGGTGCAGGTAGTTACGGCGGCCAAAGGTTTTCCGAAAAACCATAAAATCAATTTATAATAAAAAGTAGGCTGGGAACAGCCTATTTTTTTGACTGCTCAAAATAAATACTACTGTGGAAACAACCAATATATCATTTGAAACTATTTGTCACGTTTGGCAGAAACATTTATGGCAAAATAGAGTAAGTCCAATTGAAACCCATAGTGCAATGACATGGCCTTATGATGGCAATCCACTAGAATTTGATATGGATATATTTGATTATACTCCTTCGTTTTTTGGCGTATTTCACAATGGTCGTGTTATTGGAGTTAATAGTGGTCATAGAACAAAAGATAATATCTATAGAAGTAGGGGAATTTGGGTTAATCCACATTCAAGAAAAAAAGGTATTTCTCAATTATTGTTTAGTGCCACAGAAAAACAGGCTATAAACGAAGAGTGTAATATGATATGGAGCATACCACGTAAAAGTGCCTTACCGGCATATACTAAATTTGGTTTTAAAACTATGGGCGACTTCTTTGATGAAGGCATGGAGTTCGGACCTAATATCTATGTGTTCAAGGAATTAAATGAATCCAACTAAAGTACACGGACCTCGACCAGAGCATCTGCCTAAAGATATAACTATACAATGGAGTATGGGCAATAGTTGTAACTTTGAATGCGAATACTGTCCTACACAATTACATGATGGCAGTTTAGGTTGGCACGAAACAAACAAGTATGTAGACATCATAGAAAAAATATGTAAACATTATCAAGCACAAGATAAAGTAGTAAACTTTGAATTCATTGGAGGCGAGGTTACGGTTATACCAGGCTTTATTGAGATACTAGAAAAAGTAAAAGAGTATAACGGACATAATATTATTTTTACTAATGGTAGCAGAACAGTTAATTGGTGGAGCAAAGCAAAACATTTAATTGACGATTTAGTAATCAGTTACCACCCACAATCAATGGACGAAGATTCGCTTATAGAAATTGCAGAAGAAATCAAGGACTCTGTATATACAAGTTATCAACTAGCAGGTGTAAAAGATTACTTACCAAGACTAGAACTGTTAGCAGAGAGGCTTAGAACAGTATATAAACATAGTACAGTACAGGATTACTGGGGTGTTAATATTGCAATCAAAACCATGTATAAAAAACTATTAGGCCCTGGTGCTAAACAAGATACTTTTTATGACTACAATGGCAATGATTGGCGTATACTAAACTTGCCCACCTGGAAAGAAAATCCAGACACACCACCACCAGATCCAAATGCACCGCCTCCACCAGAGCCGCACCCAGGTAGATTTTTATTTACATACCAGACACCTGAAGAAACAAACTACTACAATGCAGATCAAATTATGGATCAAGGACTAAACAAATTTCAGGGAATGATGTGCCACATAGGTGAGCGAGGTTTTAATATCGACATGCGTGGCAACATTGTTAGCAGTTGGTGTGGTGCAAAAACTTACGGAAATGTATTTGAAAAAGATTTTGAATTACCTACACCTGATGGTGTAGTTTGTCCACACGAACATTGTAATAATCCCAAAGATATCCAGATACTCAAAACTGCCTAAAACCCCTACTAAATTTATATCATAATATAAATAGACTGTATAAAAGGATATAACGTACTTTTATATTATTTTTGCCCACATTCAAGATAAAAATTAATAACATGCTAGGTTGTGTGTTGTGTTATCCTATTTTTGGGCATATACAACAGACAACAAATGGAAAAACTTAGAGACAAAGCAGAGTTATTTACACTAATATCAATATTTTTAATCAGTGTTATTGCACTTACACCTGTAACATGAAATATGCTTTATTTTACATGATGCTACTATTTGCCGCACAAACTGACAATATTGCAGGCATTCTGCGTGGCTTACGAGATGTCAATAATTCACCTTATTATCTGGAACCTAAAAATGATCATTAAACGTCTTTTAAAAACAATTTACAAATACTGGATAGCACCATGGACACCAATACCTTACAAATAAAAAACGCAACACCTGAAGAAGTTCACAAGTGGCAAAATGGAGAAGATTTCTTTATGACAGGAAACTTTGATGTAATGAAAATGTTTGTTGTGATACCAGCAGTAATTCAGGTAGTGGTATTTGGATTAATGTTAGCAGTTATGTACTTAAACACATTTCTCTTTTGATAAAAAACGCAGTAAGAGCCGTAATAGGCGTAGGTAAAAATGACGGCTTTTTTAAACTTACTCCATTGCGAATTATTCTATTCGCGTTTTTAATAGCAATTTTATTTTTAGGAACAGTAAGTTTATTATTGTTCTTGACAAGTATCTTTATTTCTGTATAATAAATACCGTTATGAAAAAGAAAAAGTCAATTCCGAAAACTAGATCGCATCGTGAACTATTCACACACGACACTCCCTACGGGCATAAAGTTCAGCAAGACAAAACAAAAATCATACCTAGAAAGCAAAAGCATAACAACGATTTATCGAGCAAATAAGGTAAATACAAGTAACAATTACTAAAGATTATAAAAAATATGTCAAGCAAAACACCATATGAAATCCGTTTAGAACTCATCCAAGAGGCTAGACATATTCTGCAGGCAAGAGCAAATAAACCAGAGTATATGCCTACCGCAGAAGAGATAATAGAAGAAGCAGAAAAACTAAACAAGTTTGTATCCAAAAGACCTGAATAAGTCTAACCTCCCCAAGTAAATACTACTATGAAGAAAGCCACCGTAACTCAGTGGTAGAGTAACTGATTTGTAATCAGTAGGTCGTCAGTTCGAGTCTGACCGGTGGCTCCATTTTAATAAATAAATGCAACACACATATAACAGGAACACAAATGGCACGGAATAAAAAGTCCAGAAATAAAAAATACGATCCAGCAAAAGCACAGAATACTATCAAAAATACTGATGGTGTTCAGTCAGTACTTTCAGAAAACCTTACACCGCAACAAATGGCAGAGCAGGAAACACTATTCAATCTGTTAGAAAGAAAGATAGAAATTCCTGTACAAAACTTTGAAGACAAACACCTGTTTATTGCAACACCGTGTTATGGTGGGCAAGTAACAGAACCATATTTAAGAAGTATGGTTAGACTTATACTATTAATGAATAGGTTTGGTGTAAAATTTACTCTTAGTACATTGGCAAATGAAAGTTTGATCACAAGAGGCAGAAACACACTTGTAAGTTTCTTTATGGAAAACAAAGAAGCAACACACTTGATGTTTATTGATGCTGATATTGAATTCAATCCAGAAGATGTTCTTAGAATGTTAGCATACGATAAACCTATTATTGTTGGTGCATATCCTAAAAAAGCACTTAATTGGGATAGTATTTTACAAGCCGCTAGGAATCCTGAATTAACTGAAACAGCAGATTCTATTGAAGGCCATAGTTCTAATTATGTAACTAATTTTGAATTTGCAAAAGACGAAAACGGACAGCCAATATCACAAGTACAAATCAAAGATAATTTAATTAAATTACTTGATGGCGGAACAGGATTTATGACCATCAAAAAAGAAGTCATACAGGAAATGTTTGATAAATTACCAGAAACAAAATACAACAATGATTTGAACATTGATAATAAGTTTGAACCATTTATGTATGCATTATTTGATTGTATAATTGATCCAGAAAGTAGACGATACTTATCAGAAGACTATACTTTCTGCAGACGTTGGCAAGATATGGGTGGCGATATTTGGTTAGACCCTAGAGTAAGTCTTAATCATGTTGGGCATTACACATTCAACGGTAATGTGAGAAAAATGCTTACTGGAGAAACTAAAGTAACTGCTAACTATGTTTCCCCAGATGAACGACCATATGTTATTGGTGCCTCAAATAAAGTACAACCAGAGCCACAAGAACAACCACAGAAATCTATACAAATAAGTAAAAAGAAATGAAGAAGATAAGTTTATTATTAACCACAAGGCAACGACCAAACATGCTAGACAAAAGTTTAGATAGTTTATTAACTAACATAAGTGATACAACTAATATCGAAATTATGTTAGGCATTGATAACGATGATCAAGAAACATTAGATTTTGTACAGTCAGAAGACTTTCAAAACAAAATGCAAGAAGAATATAATGTAGATGTACAAGCAGTTTTATTTGATAGATTAGGCTACAAAAATTTACATCAATACATGAACCGACTTTGGGGACAGGCAAGTGGAGAATGGCTAATGCTGTGGAACGACGATGCTATTATGGAAACTAAAGATTGGGATTTAGAAATTGGAAAATTTGATAATGAATTTGCATTATTAAAATTTAATCAAACAAATCACAAACATCCATACGCATTATTTCCAGTAATACCCACAGACTGGTGCAGGCTTATTGGTACGTTTAGTATGAATGCACAAAATGATGCATGGCTAAACTTGATTGCTAAACCACTGGGGATAATCAAAGATATTCCAGTAGATGTTGTACATGACAGATTTGATCTCACAGGTAATAATGACGATGAAATATTTAGAAGCAGAGAATATGCTGAAGGAAATCCGCAAGATCCAAATGATTTAATGAGCGAAAATAATATCAGAATGCGAGATGCAGTTATACACAAAATTGCATGGTACTGTAATAGGATTGGGCAAACAGAAACAAGCGATTACTTTGATAAAGTAAAAGCAGGTGAAATTGATCCTTTTGATGATTGGAAAAAAATTAGGGAAGAATCAGTAGGTTTAGGCTCAGGTTTATAAATAGTAGCATGGCAAAGAAAGACAAAAGAAGAACTATTGTATACTTAATTCCAGAAGGGGAAACTAGGGATCATCACACATATCATTACACCGCAGTAAAAACAAAAGCACTGGTAATTGAAAATAGAAAATTAAAACTTAAAAAATTTAATCCTGTTAAGCAAAAACACGAGTATTTTGTAGAAGCAAAACTACCACCACATAGCAAATAAATAGTTGACATATACTATAAATAGTAGTATAATAAGGGCACTATGGAAGAAACAATAAAAATATTTGTATACGGCACACTGAAATCAGGCAATTCTATACGAGGATTAGATAGTCCTCAATTTGCAGACATTGATAAAACAAAGTTAGGTATTGCTAAAACTACTGGAAGTAAATTCAACATGGTTGACTTAGGTGCATTCCCAGGAGTAATTGTAAACGGCGAGCATGATATAGTTGGCGAAGTTTGGGAAGGTGGCAAAGACTTCTTAGAACTATGCGATAGCATTGAAGGACACGAGGGCGATAAACTAAACAATTTCTATCACAGAGATTTAGTTGGTACCACAGAAGGCCCAGCATACATATATCATTTAGACCCTTGGTATTGGAGTGATTACGGAGACGATTACGAAAATGTTCCTAGTATCACATTGTCTAATAACACACTAACTTGGAACAGATAATGGAATACGCATCACAATGGAATACTACTCTAGTAGAACCTAAACATCCAGTACTACACAATCCTGCAGGTATTGACCCACTTGATACTGATATAGTATGGCAAACAGTTGAACAAGAAATGTTTAAACTGATGCACGAAAGAGTAGGCATTGGTTTAGCCGCACCACAACTGGGCAATCCAGTAAAAATGTTTGTAATGAGACATAGCACTGAAGGAGATATTGCAGTATATAATCCTAAAATAATTAATGTATCTGAAGAAAAAACTAGCATGGAAGAAGGCTGTTTAACATTTCCAGGATTATTTTTCCATGTGACAAGACCAGAAGGCGTACAAGTAACTTTTCAAAATAGAAAAGGCGAAGAACAAAGCATGGAACTAACAGGTATGGATTCTAGATGCTTTCAACATGAAACTGATCATATACATGGAATTTTAAACTTAACATATATTAGTGATTTTAAATTACAAAGAGCAATACAAAAACGTGATAAACTTGTAAGAAAATATTCTAATATGAAGAAAAAAGTTAAACGTTTATAATTCTATGAAAGTAGTTATTGTCTCTTCTCTTGCAATTCGAGGAACTAGATTAGGCGGCTTAGACAATAATGCTAGACTAAGCGGACCATTATCAATATGCGAAATGGTTAGAGAATTAGGCGGTGAAGCAACAACTGTAGATTATTTTGATAAATGGGATTTAAATATTCTAGCAGAAAGTCTGTGTAAATGGTTTGGCAACGAGAAAAATATTATAATAGGCACCAGCGGTAGTGTTAATGACGGCAATACAATATTATTTGCTAGACTGTGTAGAATTATAAAAGAAACACACCCTCAATTAAAAGTAATGCTCGGTGGCTATCGTGTAATCACTGGTAATGCTGATTGGGTTGATATTAGTTTTGTTGGTAGATGCAGAAACTTAGTTAAAGAATGGTTAATGGGCAACGATATAAGCGAATATCAAATATCAGATAATCCTCCATCATTTAGAAATCCGCATAATATAATTAAAGAAGAGCCAGTAAGTCCTATAATGCATTATAGCGACTTTGCTTCAAGTGAAGAATTAATAACAATAGAACTAAGTTTAGGATGTAAATTTAATTGTGCATTTTGTGGATTTGATTACAGAAACAATAAAAAAGCGGTAGTCAATACTGTTGAGAAAGTAGTAAACAGTTGCCAAACAGCATATGATCTATTTGGAATGACCAATTTTTTTATTGCTGATGATACAATTAACGAAGTAAATTCTAAACTAGAAGTTCTCGCTGAAGTGAGTAAACAATTAAGTTTTACACCTGAGTTTATGGCATTTGCTAGGATGGACATTATGGGTGCTAAACCTGAGCAAATACAACTAATGCAAGAAGCAAATTTAAAAACAATATTTTTTGGTATTGAAAGTTTAAATCCTGCTGTAACAAAAGATATACGCAAAGGCGGTAAGCCTGAAAGAAACTATGACATAATGAGGATGATCAAAAGAGATTTTCCAGAAGCATTTACATACGGAAATTTTATAATAGGTTTAGAAGGAGACAATGAAAAAGACATGTGGAAACACATGAACAATCTTGTTGACGAACAGTTATTAACCTCTGCAGGATGCAATGCTTTACGCATTTATAATGATTTAGATAATTGGGAAAACATGAGTGACATTGATCGAGACCCTGCTAAATTTGGTTATATTATTTCAAATAAAAAAGAATTTGCAGGACAGTACGGCTATGATGCAAGTCATTGGACAAATAGTTGGACTAATTATGAATATGCAAAGAAATTAAGTAATGATGTAGACATGTATCTTTCGTCTAACTTACCTAGCAGTTATACCGCACATGAACACTTTAGTATTAAAACACTAATGCCTGGAATGTTGCACGAAGAATATTCTGCTATATTACCGATAATTAATAACAAAGCAACTATGTTGCAATCAAAATATATTAAGAAAAAAATAGCATGGCTGAACGAATGAATTATCCATTCTGGGTTTTTGATTGGAATCGTGTAAAAGATTATCAGGAACAATATCCATTAACTAAAGAAATATTTAAATATCCTCTCAGTCTGTGGTACGGCAATAGAAGTGCAAAGCCTATAAAAGGCTTACAAAAAAGTCTGCAAAGATTATTTAAAAGGAGCGGCGATAAACTTCCAGTACTTGTAGTGTATAACATGCCCAATAGAGACATAGGTCAGTACAGCAAAGGCGGTGCTAAAACGCAAGAAGAATACTTACAGTTTGTAAAAGACTTTGCTTTTGGTTTAGGCGAACATGCTCCAATAGTTATTTTTGAACCAGACGCAATACCTCATTTAACACATCTAAGCAAGGCAGAAGCAACTGATCGAATACAACTAATTAAAAAAGCACTTGCTATACTGACAGAAACAAACGCAATAGTGTATGTTGATGTAGGGCATAGTAACTGGCTAAGTCCGGAAGAAGTAGCACAATATCTCAATAAGGTTACCAATCCTAAGGTAAGAGGCTTCTCAGTTAATGTAAGTAATTATAGAACAACATTAGAGTCATGTAAGTGGGCAAACAAAATATGCGAACTTAGAATCAATGACTACTATGTTGTTGACACTAGTCGTAATGGAAATGGTCCACACGGCAACGAATGGTGTAATCCACCTGGCAGAGCATTAGGTACGCCACCTACTTGCGACACAGGACTAGAAAAATGCGATGCGTATTTATGGATTAAGATACCCGGCGAAAGCGACGGCAAAGGCAACGGTGGTCCAAGAGCAGGCAGAATGTGGGGTGAAATGGGCGAACAACTAGTAAGGAATACAAAATGGATCAAAACTTCTTTATAATAGATAACTTTTATAATAACCCAGATGATGTGCGAGAATATGCTCTTGGAAGAGAATTTATCACAGAAGGCAATTATCCTGGATATAGAACAACCCCTGAACACAAGGAGCAACACGAGTATTTAAAAACATTTTTTGAAGATAGTGTAATTAAAAAATCTATATCATACTGGCCAGAAGAATACAACACCGCTTATCAGATTACTACAGAAAAATCTAAAACATGGATACATCATGATGAAACCACATGGGCGGCAGTATTATACTTAACACCTGATGCACCTGCAGAATCAGGTACTGGTATCTATAGACACAAACCAACAGGCATATATCAATGGGACGGTGTCAAAGATTCTGCATCTGATTTTAATAATTCTGATTTTCTAGGCGAGGAACACATGGACCAATGGGAGCAAATAGCATTTGTTGGTAATGTTTATAATAGACTAGTGTGTTATAAAGGCAGTTTATACCACAGAAGTGTATTACCTGGTTTTGGAACAGATAAATATTCAGGTAGATTGTTTCAAACATTCTTTTTTGATACACAGGAATAGTATGGATAGTTATTGGCAATGGAATAAAGAAAACTTTGATTGGCATTACGATCCTGCGTCTAAACACTCTGATGTACAGTATGTAGGAAAGTACATATCTAATCCTAAAACGTTGCTTACAGACGTTGTAAGTGCTTCTAGTGACGCCTTAAGTGACGAAGATGCATACGATGAAGTAAGTATTAAAGGCACACCTTATAATGAAGAAGCACGAGAAATCATGGAGGGATATCACAATGACCTCACTCGTGCAGGATTTACTCCACACAATACTGGCGGAAGACAAACATGGAATGTATGCGATACATTTCGTAGAATGGGCGAGTTAAGTGGATTAAAAAATCCACAAATAATGTTTTTAGAACAACCACCAGGAAAAGCAATTCCATGGCACAGAGATAGTTATAATAATTACAGACGTAACTTTGCTAAAGTCAGTGATGACACCGAAGTAATACGTTATCTAGTCCAACTCAATGATTGGAAATGGGGACACTATGTCACAGTAGGCAATGATGTTTTACATCAATATCAGATAGGCGACATACATTGCTGGAAAGAAGGCATTTATCATGCAACTGGTAATATAGGCTATTGGCCTCGATGGAGTTTAACTATAACAGGACAAGTGACACCTGATTCATTGCATTTACACGAACCAAAAGAAATATTGATATGACATTTGTAGTAGGTAGTCCTTGTGTAGGCTGTAAAGATACTGCCTGTGTCACTGTGTGCCCAGTAGATTGTTTTTACGAAGGCCCTGACATGCTTTACATTGATCCGGATGAATGTATTGACTGTGCATTATGTGAACCTGAATGTCCTGTAGAAGCCATTTGGAGCGATGACGAACTTCCAAACGAACAAATTCCTTTTATTGATATTAATATCAAAGGTTCTGAAAAATATAGAGATGCTAACATAGTGGATCAACAAGAACCATTAGCACACAAATCACCATATACTACTGCTGAAGCAATCAAGGTAGTACAGATAGATTAGAAAAAAAGATAAATACTACTATGGACCGTTCAAATATCATAGTAGTATACCCAGGTAGATTCCAACCTTTTCACAAAGGACACAAATCAGTGTTCGAACATCTTAAAAAAGACTGGGCAAATGTGTATATTGCTACCACAAACAAAGTGCAACCAGGTAAATCACCATTTAACTTTCAAGATAAATTAAATTTTATGCAACTGCTAGGCATCGGCATTAATGAAGTACTAGAAGTAAAAAATACATACAATGGACAAGAATATATAGACCAATTTGGCAAGAAATTTACTGCTAGTGATACAGGATTGATCATGGTTGTTAGCGAAAAAGATATGGTAGATGACCCAAGATTTAACTTTCCTAACATGGGTGTATCACTTAAAAAAGACGGCAATCCTGCATATTTACAAAAATTTACACACGAAGATGACATGAAAAGCATGGCTGAGCATGGTTATATTATGACTGCTCCTATCTTTCCATTTAAAATAGCAGGACACGATTTAGATAGTGCTAGTCAAATTAGAGAACTAATGAAAGGTGATGAAGAACTAGCAAAACAGGTTTTTGTGGACTTATATGATAAATACAACGAAGACTTATTTAAACTTATACGAGAGAAACTTATGATAACTGAACAAGAAATATTAGATTTAAACTATATGCGTAAAATGGCAGGTTTAAACGAAATAGACGTCGAGGACGACGACTATGCAGATGCACCAGGATACAAGGAAATGCCTATGTTTGACCAATTAGGAAAAATCATAGACAGTGACGAGATGTCCAAAGATGGCGATGACATAAAAAATCCTAAATCAACTGTGAAAACAGATGACGGTTCAGAAGTTGAAGTAAGTGTAGGCGAAGCAAAAGCAGTTAGAAAAATGTTAAACATGCTGGGCTCTAATAGAGGAGCAGATGCAAAATCACCTAGAGAAAAGTTTCAAGATGCAATTCAAAAAGAAAAAGGTTTAACAAATATGATTGAATTTGCTAATTCAAAAGGATTAGTAGAAGAAAGTGACGTAGTAGACGGTGAGGAATACGCATTAGAAGATTTAGACTTAAATGATATCAGATATGACTATGGTGTTAAGCCAGTATCAGAAGGTGGCAATGCATTTGATATAGCAATGACAGATTCAGAAGATATTATTATGACATGCCAAGATCAAGAAGAATGTTTAAAAGAGTTAGAAGCATTAATAGTAGATAATGCAGATGATTGGGATAGCAAATATGCAAACGAAGTAGTGCAAGACTACATCACATTGGTAGTTGATAAAGGTATCGAAGGTGCCAAAGAATATGTAGAGCAACAAGATAAAGAACCAGAAGGTGCACCATTAGAAAGCAAAGGTGCAAAACCAGACTACATTGACATAGACGGCGATGGCGACAAAGAAGAGCCAATGAAAAAAGCAGTCAAAGATAAAAACAAGAAAGACGAAAGTTTTGACGCAAGTGCAGAACAAAGTCGTGAAGAAGAAGCATATAATAATCTAGTAGATGCTTATGATAAAGGCGGCGAAGAAGCACTCTGTAAAGCAATTGGTTGCAGTGAGCAAGAACTTGATCAAGAAATGACTGAATTTGCAATGGATCGTAACTTACATATGGATGATGATAGAGATGAAGTAATCCATGGTTACATAGAACAACTAGTTGACAATGCAGATTGGAAAGATCACGGCGAACCAGAAGTTGACGAAGATTTACAAAGAATGCGTGAATTAGCAGGATTAGGTGAAATGTTAGGTAAGGATGGTAAAAATCCAGGAGTACCTTATAGCAAATCTACTCAAAAAGATTTAGATGACAGAATAGCAGTCGCAACTCCTCCTAAAGACGATACTGGCGAAGCAGATGCAGAAGAAGGTGAAACAGCACGTTTCTTAAGACATATGAAACAAATAAAGAAAGCAAAGTAATATGAGTAAAGTTAGCAAAGAAGATTTAAAACAATTACAAAAATTAGCAGGCATCTATTCAGATGTGTTGAACGAAAAAGATGCTGGTAGTAGTGATAGTGTTAAAGTAGCAATAGGTCATGTTGATAACGAAAGAGACATGATTAGAAGACAACTTTATCAAATGGGAAAATATAGTGTAGAGATCGCAAAGACTCTAAAAGAATTGCCAGATTCAGATTTCCCAAATTGGTGGCAAGCAAAAATTACTAAAGCAGGAGCATATCTAAGTGATTGTGCCCATTATTTAGAAAACACAATGCAAGTACCACCAGGAGATGATATGACCAAAGACGGCACACAAGGCGAAGTCGAAGTATCAGACCCAGACTATTACGACGACAGAGATCAAGACCCAAGCGGCGTAAGTTAAAACCACCATAAATATCCATAGTATTAAGGATAAATATTACTATGGCGGCTACAAAACAAGACCAATACTTAGACAATATAACTAGAGATGGTGCTATAAGATTTGTCGGTTCTGAAAGTCGACATGATTTTGATTTAATGGGCAAAGATCACTTTAATTATCTATATCATCATGGACTAAAACCTAATCATACATTTTTTGATGTTGGTTGCGGAGCATTAAGAACAGGACAACATATTATACCCTATCTAAATTCAGGTAATTACTTTGGTTTAGATCGTATGCCCGAACTTATTGAATACGGATTAAACGAAGTATTAACACCTGAAATTGTGTTTGAAAAAACTCCTAAATTTTCAGTGGACAAGACTTTTAATTGCACATTTGTAGATAAGCCAGTTGATTTTGCATGGTGTCAAAGTTTAATGTCACATCTTAGTTCTTTTGACATAAAACATTGTTTAAATAGTGTAAAAGAAACACTATCGCCCAATGGAAATATTTATTTTACATATTTCCAATTGGAAGGTTTTGATGAAAGCGAAGCAGACATTCAAAGCACCCACTCCAAAAAAGATTTATTCTACAGCGAACAACATATGAATAAAATAGTTGCAAGTTGTGGATTAAAAACATTATATAACGGTCCGATTGGCCATCCAAGAGGCCAATGGATGTACATTTGTAAGGTATAAATAAAAGCATGAAAGTTGAAATATATAGCAAACCACAATGTCCATATTGCGTTCAAGCAAAGGCATTAGCAGAAAGAGAAGGTCACGAACTCACATACAAAATGTTAGACGACGACTTTAGTAGAGAACAATTAATGGAAACCTTTCCTGGAGCAAGAACATTTCCACAAATTATAGTAGACGGCGAAAAGATTGGCGGCTTTACAGAATTTAAAGCATTAGTAGACGCAAGTAAGTAATGTCAACAGTTAAAGAACAATTAGAAAGCATGATCGCGGACAATAATATTATATTGTTTATGAAAGGTGATCCGCATCAACCACAATGTGGCTTTTCTGCTAAAGTAGTAAATGTACTAAAAGAATATCAAATAGAATTTAGTTATTTTGATATACTCCAAGATCCACAAGTAAGATCAACACTACCAAGTGTAAGTGACTGGCCTACATTCCCACAATTATTTGTTAAGGGCGAACTGATAGGCGGTTGTGATATTATTACAGAGATGCACTCAGCAGGCGAATTAAAAGAAGTATTAGTAGATTAAATCTGCGTTGCTACAATGTGTATTCTGTCGTCATTGCTGAAATTAACTGCTGAATGTAAGTAATTAGTACGCATCAAGTACGCACTTCCAGGTTGTAAATTATAATGTTTAATAGAAATATCAGTGCCTGTGTCACTTGCGTTAGGCTGATCCGTATAGAACATTAAAAAGTTTTGATCGTTCGTTATAACCGGTATGTGTAGGCGCATGACGTGTTCTGCGCCGTCATGATGAATACTATAACAAGTACGTCTTGCTTTGTTCATTATACGCCATCTACAGTAATTAGGTGCTAAACTTTGTATTAATTCGCCTATATAACGGTCTTTTATGCTGTTATTGACTACAGTAAAGTCGCTTTCTTTATGCTGTAAATCTGCTATTTTACCAATACTACACTCCCAATCATCGTTGCCTGTTACACTGGTTAAACTGATTTGTTGGTTAGGCCACAGTGGAGTTAAGCCAAGTATATACTCAACATCTTCTAAAAGTTGTTTTTGATCTATTTGTAATGATAGTTTGTTTATATATTCCATGGTACTAACTTAAATCGCTCTTTTGGTAAGCCTAAGTATTTAGTAGTCCATTCACTTTGCCCAACAAAATCTAAGTGTGCCCATTCAGATTTTTTAGCAATCTTTTGTTTAGCAAAATTGTTCCAATCAGTATTTTTTAGTAGTTCTTCTATTGCAGATTTCTTTTGTTCTACATCATCTAAGTCATTGCTATCCCATTCATAATGAAATAGTTCCATAGTGTTGTATCTATTGCTATCAACATAATCTAAACTGATATCTATGCCCCACTTGGATTTAAGTTGAGTCATTTTGTGTATAAGATGATTGCCTTCTGCCCAATGCCCTAACTGTTCTAGAGCATATCCGTGATAACCTTTACGCTCAAACAAATATGAATGGTTGATGTGAGGACCACTAGTTGTGTGTGACTCGAACCAAGGTTTTGCTATTGCTCTTCTGTAACGTACAAAGTCTGCTTCGCCCATGTTCTTTTTAGCATATTCTTGCTCAAGTGGACATAAGTCATATCCGCTTTGATCAAATAAGTGTAACATGTCTGCATTAGGACAATGCATTTGTTCTATGGCTGTACCCCAAGTACCTTGTGAATTGAATATGTGTGATGTTCTTTTAAACATCTACCAGGCGCGGCAACTCCAGTACCTTGCTTTAGTACGAGGACCCGGATTATCACAGTTGTGTCTTGCTCTAAAACTCTTGCGTCTTGCTGGATTAGACTTTTTAATTTTCATAGTCTTTTGCCCGGCTTTTTTAGCACTAGTACCACCATGTCCAAAGTTTACCTTTTTCACATTTCCTGTTTTAGGATCTTTTACATAAACTTTAAACTTCTTAACATCGCCTCTAGTTGGTTTGCCCAACTTAACTTTACGTCCTTGATATTCTGCTTCATTCTTAACTAATTTAAGTTCAGGCTTTTTATATCCTTTAAGGTAATAATCTACTTCCTTATCTGATAGTCTTGGAAAATAGTTTCTAAACTCTGTTTCTAAATCAACATCTTTACCATAACTGTTTATTATTTGCATAATAACTTCTTTGGCAGATGCATCTGTGATTTCATTGAGTTGATCTAAGCCTGCTAATTTTTTTAATTCTGCTAATTGTCTAGCACCTTCGACAACAATGTCTTCTGCTAGTTCGTCCCAACCAATTAATATGTTTTCGTTTACAACATGTAACACAGGTACAACAACACCTTCGCCGTCTGCTGTTTCAATCATTAATTCGTCGCCTACTTGTATGCGTTCTTCTGTTTTCTTCTTTTTAGGCTTGTCATGTTTATCAACTGTATCAGTTCCAAATGTATCTTCAATTCTGCCTTCGTTCTTTTTACAAGAACCTTTTTCGCCTGCTTTTTTACCTGGGACTTTGCTGTAACCTGTCCAGCACTTTTTATATATTTTGCTATTACCATGCTGTTCGCCTTCAGCCATGCTAAGTTCGTGTTTGGCATCTGCTACATAATTACTAAAACGTAAACTTGCTTTATTTTTATTTGTTTCACCATGTGACTGTTCCCATTCCCAATATGTGGGCCAATCTAATGGCTCATTATTCATTGTAACTGGCAACATGTAGTCACTATTAGTTTCGATTTCTTTCCATTTATTTTCGTTCATGTTCTCTCCCATACTAGCATGTTTGGCCGCCATGTGATTTTTGTATTTTGCTGAGCCTTTCTTATGTGGTGACTTGCCTTCGCTAGTTAACCCTGCTTTTTTCATTCCTTTAGCAACTAAACTGGCTCTTTGTGCTCTGCCCAAATTTGGATATTCCTGATTAACATACTGTAATGTATCTCTAGGATCTTGCCCACTTGACTTTAATTGCATGGCTGTACTAGCCGCAAAGTCTATAACTGCTTCGTCGCCCGGATAGTTATCTTTTGCTTGTTGTCTTTGTGCTTGACGTTCATCATGGTCTTTAATTGCCTTCCAACTTACTGTGTCGCCATCATAAGTTAATTCACCATCGTCACAACCGTAATTACCAAATCCATAACAATCTTCATCATCTTCTACATTAGGACACTCTGGGCAATGGCCGTCTTTAACATACTCTGCTTCGACACTATTTGATTGTGCTAACGCATCCTGTAATTGATCGTATGCTTCTTGTCTTTCTTCAGCATCGTAATAACCATCAGGTTCGCCTATCATCTTTTGTTCGATTTCGTTTAATTCGACTTTCTTGCACTCTATGTCTTTTTCAGGATGTTTCTTTTTCATCTTGTCTTCCATTTCGCCTGCATCTGCATAATTTTTAAAACGTACTTGGGAATCTTTACCGTCAATATAAATTGCCCATCTGCCTTCTTCGTCTTCTTCTATGTTTTCTGGATCTGCTTTTTTGACTGTGTATTTGACTTTTGGACTACTTTGTTGTAATTCTTCTGCCGCCTTTTTGGCATCTGATAAACTACTATACCTAGCAGTAACATCCTTGCCATCAGCAAAAATACCATAAATTGCATCACTTGGTGCTTTCTCTTCGATGTTATCATCACCCATTCCTACATAACGCCAATTCCAAGCACCTGCGCCTATGTAACCATCTTGTACATAGCCTGCCATGAACATAGCATCGTCGCTATCTATACCTTTTTTCTCGGCCCATTTCATAATGTAATATGAGCGATGTTTAGCATCTACATCAGCAAACTTCCTGACTATTTCAGGGTTTGCCTTGGGATTGTCTGATGCGTAGTTTATTGCTTCTAGTAATGATTGTAAATTCATACTAGTATTTATCAGAACTTATTCGTCTGAAGGAGTTTTCCAAACTATCTCAATGCCGCGTCTAGCAAGTTCGTTGCTACATTTTTGCTTGATCTTAGGCTTTTGACCGTCGTTTAGATATTTGATTAGTTCTTCTTTGGGAGTATTCTTGATGTAGGAATGTGTTGTTACTTTTCCTTTACCCTTTACGAATGTTGTATGTGATGGTGAAAATTTTGTTGGCATAGTTATCTCCCTTGTCCGTTGTATTTTTTATGTGAGCGTTTTTTGTGTTTATTCATTGTAGACATGCCAATTTTACAACGTCTACCTCTACCGCCACTGCCTATACTGGAACATTTTCTAGTTTGGGTTCTGTTTGATTTCTTTGCCGCTTTTGCCATCTCTCTCCTGGTTTAATTACAGGAATTATTTATGATGAATGATTTACTTTTTCTTTTTAAGATTGGCCACTTCTTTTTCAAGTGTAACTATTCTGTCTGCAAGATGTGGATATTGAGATAACCATTTTTCTTCTCTAGTAGCAATTTCTATATCGTATCTGTTTGCTATCCACTCCATAGTGTTGTCCATTTTAACTTGGAACCATACACCTACTTTGGTGTTTTTAAACCATTGATAAAAACTACTACCTATAATGCTAGATAGTATGCTTTTAAGTGTTAGTATGATTAACCAATTCATTTATTTGTATTCTTAAAGTTTGCCCTAGTAATCGGACTATCAATAGGGTTTTTGCTTACTTTTGTATTAAAAGGTGCTCTTTTGTATGCTGGGTCATCATACTTACTGAAATCTTGTTTAGGCTTGTTTAATTCTTTTTCACCTTTTGCTTTATTTTGAGCATTTTGGAATTCCATTTGATACCTAACTAAATTTTGCTCAACTGCACCATAAGTTTTGTTAGGATGATTTTGAACTATATACTTTCTAAATGCTTCATGATCAAAAACAATGTTTCTTTGAGAGTCTGCTTTTGCTTGTCTTTGAGCAACGGCAGTTTGTCTTGGATTATACATTCCTATATCGTCTGCCTCGCCTACCATTTTACCACGCATTTTATTTGGGGATTCATGTCCAGTAGTAGGTTTAACTTTCATAGTATTTTTGTCGCTAGTTTTAGCATACTTCTTACTTGCATATTTTTCTTTTAATTTGTTTAATATTGGATCGTTATTTTCCACTTCGTCTTCTCCTAACTTTGATAAGTCGATACTTAAAGGACCTTTTGGTTTTTTAAAATTTTTATGTTTTTTGCCTGAGACAATTTTCTCAATCTTTTTTGCTTTTCTAACACGTGGCATTTCGCCGCCATTGTTATTGAGTCCTTGTAGTCCGTTTAGTGCCTCATCTATCTTCATACAAGTATTTATCATTCGAGCAGAAATTTTGATCAAAAAAATCCCCCTAATAGGGGGATTTGATTTCTATATTTGGATTATACTGAACCGCTATCTGTAACAAGTCCGTAATCTGTAGGTTGTATAGAACCTCTTGTTTCAATTTCCACTGATACTCTCGCAGTACCGGCCGATGCCGCACCTTGAGTTACCTCTGCTACTAATTGTACGTCTGATGTACTAGGCCATATGTAATGGAAGTCTGATCTATATTGTCCTGCTGAAGTGAGATCTATATCACTTGCTTTAAATAAAAGATCAGGATCTACACTAGATCCAACTGTTATAGCAGTTGTACTATTTGCATCTGTCCACGCATCGTCAACTTCGATTATGACTGCTGAGGCTCTAACTGCATTATTGACATAGAAAATATTTGTTGTACCGCTATCGTATGAAACGTTTGCAGTAGCAAATACTAAGCCATTTGCACTAGAACTAGCACCAACACCTTTTGTACCAACGTATTGGTGAGCAACTAAAAATACGTTACTACTAATACCTGATGGTACGTTGTTAGGGAAGTGTAAAACACCTGCCGCATAATCAAATACCCATTCTTCATTAGTTGTTAAAGCATTCATTTTACTTGAATCGCCTTTAGCATCTGATTCAGTTGTATAAACTTTAGCAAGATACGTAGGTCCTATTGAAGGTGGTATAAAGTCTCTTAGTCTGTTAGCACTACCTGGAACAACATTACCAGATGGGTCTGCTACTGCTAGCCATGTCTTACTTCCTGAAACGGTCGGGTCAGCAACCATTTGAATTGGTTCGGCTATGTAGTCACCACTGTCGGCACTTGCACCGTAATATTTTACTGGTGTGTCTGCACTACTTGTAGGTGCTGTTGCTGGTATAGAAGAGGAATCCTTCCAAACGTCTTGTGCTAGTGTTAAAGTCTCACTTGCATAAATCTCGTTTGGACCGTCTTTTCCATCAATGTTAGTTTCGGTTACACCGTAAACTACCTTTTTCCAAAGGAAATCTAATTTATCGCTATCTGTAATTGCCATTTATCATTCCTCCTTAAGATACACTGATTGCTGATATAGAGTTTGAACTACCTAGTTTAACTCTTACCAGTACAACGTTATTAGTGGCGTTTGTTGTGCTTTGTGTACCTAATGTAATTGCAACTGAACCGGAACTTCCACTTGCTACTCCACCATTACCACATCCTGCACCATTACCGGCGCCACCTGGGTTACCTGAGCCATCATATGCCGTAAATGCGTCATACCATGCTCCGCCAGTTGCGTTTGGTGATGTGCTATTGCTATCACTAACTCCTGGCAATCCTATAAACAGGCCACTATATGAACCTGTAATGCTAATACTAAAAGTACTCAAGGCTGATTTTGCAAAATAGAAAGTCATGTATTGAGTCGCATCTTTGCCACTATAATCAATTGCATTTCCATCTGGCCAATAGCCTGAGGTGTAATCAGTTTGATCAGAGGATAAAATACCTGCAACTACGCCGGCTTCGTGAGCGTACCCACTTGCGGTTAAATCTTGTGTACTATCCCATGTTAAACTACTACTGGGTAAGTTCCCTGCTCCTAGAGGTGTATCCCCTGTTGCAGAAGAACCTAAATCTACTCTATTTCCTCCAGTTGCTCCTGAAGGTATAGAAATATTTTGTTCGTCGACATCACTGCTTCGAGCAGTTCCTGCCTTAAGTAAAATCGTACCTGAAATGGCTTGTGAGCCTGATCCATTAACGTTTGTACCTGTTACTGTTAATGATCCTGAATTATGTCTATTAGAACCATTAATATTTACTGTTAAGGCACTTAGTGCCTCTGCACTCGTAGTCTGTCTGGCTATCGGTGCTGTAACGCCTACATCTGAATAAGAATAAGACTGTGAACCTATAATACTGTCTGAACCTGATACACTTATCGGGTTACCATTGTAATAAGTTTCACCTGCCAAATTTGTCATTGTTAGATTACTAACAGTGACCGAACCACCTGATGCAAAATGTTCAATACCTGAACTGTATGCTGAGGAACCTGCACTATCTCCAGATATGGTACCAGAAGCAATTGACGGTGATCCTGTAAGATCATCTACAACAAAGTATGCAGTATTTGTATCACTGCCTTCGTCGTGTGTCATTTGAATTCTGTTCCAACCAGCGTCTAAAGCCGATGCTACTCTTACTTGAGCATCACTGGCTGTATAAAAACCTGGTGTATCTGCAGGAAAATCTGCATATCCACTTACTCTCAAACTTGTATAAGTACCGTCTTTGTCAGTACCATCAAAAGTTACGGCACCTGCCGCACTATTGTTGATCACTGCTGTTAAAGTACCTGAGTCTGATTTAAAGTCATCAATCTGATTCGAATTTGGTGTTGTGTCTGTAATACGAGTAACACTTTGACCTGCTGTCGCTGGAAGTGTTCCGCCGCTTGTATTATCTGGAACTGATCCACTTGCAAGATACGGTGATGATCCTGTACTACTGAAACTTAATGTTTCACTATTAGGAAAATCATTCGGTGCGGTAGGAACCAACAATCCTAAAGTTTCATTTAGTGTATCTATTGCACTTGAAATTTTAGTTGAGTCAGTTAATGTAATAGCACCACCGGCATAACTTCCGTCGCCGTATGATGTAACATCTCCCAAACTAATTTGGAATCCATCTGCACTCCCGGCAATACCTGAGTCAAATTGTGCTTTAGTTACAAAATGACTTGCGGCTGTACCGTTTGCTCCTGAGATTGTGGCCAGTGCTCCAGCGGTAGTCTTAAGGATAACGTTTCCGCCATCACTCTCGATTGTATTACCTCTTTTGCCTAATTCTATATTGGCGCCTACACCCGTTAAACCATAGTTTTTAGTGTCTGCCATTATTTTTTCTCCACTTATATTTTTTAATCGATTATCAATATGTGTGTATGTTTGATAAAAGTATTTATCGTAATTTTAAGTTATTCGCTAGTTACACTTGTAAATATAGTCATGGGAATACTAAATTTAGTACCGGATGACAGTAAACATAAAATACAAAAGTTCTTAATTGAAAATAATCTTTTATATGTATATGATTTAGATTTACCAAACGGTATCAAAGGCAGTGAAGAGTGGCGCGAAATAGATTTAATTAAACTATTAGAGTATTGCGACAGCAAAAATATAGACCCAACAAGGGTACTAGTACCCGAAAACGCCTTAAGTGTATCATATAATACACCGTTACTTCATATACATTGTCCTGTAAATTGTATGATAATAAAAGAGTTTGAAACATTACCCGAATGTACACCTACTAAACATTTTAATTATCTAGCAGGAAATTTTCATTATGACAGATTTATGCTACTTCAAGAATTGTATCAAAAAGATCTACTAAAAAATACACATTGGTCTGCGTACAGAAATATTAATCTAGATATTTTCCCAGACCACAAATACACAGAAAGTTTTATAGATTTTTGCAAAAACAATATACCCAGAACAATGAAAAACTTAGAGGTATATAATAAATTTCCAGAAGATTTGTTAGAGCCTAGACAATATAGAGAAGGCAGTTTTATAATGGATGCTAACAATATAGATGCAGAAATTTTCAAGGATAGTGCAGTCACTATTATAGTAGATACTTTAGCAAACAATATACCTTCTCTATATGATAGCAAATGGCAAGATGTAGAGCAAAAATTAGGAAGAAATACTTATTATACTAAAAAAATATTAAAACCTATTTTGCACAAAAGACCATTCATTGCATGTATTGGCAGAGGTAAAGGTATTAACAAGTACCTGTCTGATATGGGATTTCAGACATTTGAATCTGTTTGGGATGAATCTTACTTTGATGCAGACACGCCAAAAGAAAGAGTTGACCGCATAGTCAATTTGTGTTATAATTTATCTAAATTAGAAATAGCCGAGATACATGATAAAACTAGAGAAATTTGCGAACACAACTATGATGTACTTACAAAAACGGATTGGGTAGAATGGTTTCTGAGTCAGATACAAACAACTTTACATATACGGCAGGCGACTACATAAAAACAGATGTTGCTTGGAATCCTCCAAACATAAAAACTTTTTGTGAATTTGCTGTAGAGCATTTAGTTGATGCTTTTCCAAGACACGATATTTTTATGCACGGTGCATTCCCCCATTTACCTACATGGGACGTAGATATTGCAGTAATAGGTGAACCTACAGATGAAGCAGGCAAAACCATAATAGACTTGACAAACATCAGTCTAAACCAGTATAATATGCTTGTGGATATTACAATATACGAAACACCAGAATTGTTCGAAGGTGTATATACATACAATCAAACCGGTGATACTAGTAAATTAGGCAGGACAGATATGTACAAACCCTATTATGAAGTATACAAAAACGGAGAAGCAATGCATTACCCAGATCGTAAAGTTGAAAAAATTTCAGAACATTTATACAAACACTATACTTCTCTAGAAGCACCGCAACCTAAATTCAATAAAGAAAGAAAACATATATATGAAGCAAAACATATATCAACATTCCTAAAGGTGTATAATGTTTAACAACTCAGTTAAAAGAATTGGTTTTTGTTGTAAATACTTAGACAGCGATCAAACACAGAAACCTAAAGTATTAAAAGAAATACAACAACAATACACCGAGAAAGGCACAACTGTTGCGTGGTGCAATAGACAAGAAAAAAGTGTTGCAGAACAAAAACTATTAGACATAGTAGAACACAACATGCAAAGTGCCTACAACCTCGTTGATTACGCCGGTAGTTTACCCGCTGGCAGGAGAATGGTTAGACTGGGCAGTAACCAAATACCAATGGCAACTGAACCCAGTTGGAGATATGTTTTCGAAGATAAAACAGTTCGTAAGGAACTTGCCCGTGGATTCGGAAGAATTGGTGATCATGCTCGTGAGCGTGATGTTAGGATCAGTTTTCATCCTGGTCAGTTTTGTGTCCTTGCTTCGGACAATGATGACGTCGTAGAACGTAGCATTGACGAATTCGAGTATCATGCTGATATGGCCAGATGGATGGGTTACGGCCAAGAGTTTATGGATATGAAACTTAATGTACACATATCAGGTAGACGTGGTTATCAGGGTATCATAGATGTATTGCCTAGGCTTTCCCCTGAGGCTAGGAACACTATTGCTATTGAGAATGACGAAATGTGTCATGGCTTAGACGCAAGTCTTATGCTAAAAGATCATGTGGCACTAGTACTAGACATACATCATCATTGGATTAGAGATGAAGAATATATTCAAGCAGATGACGACCGTGTTAAAATGGTCATTGATAGTTGGCGTGGTGTTAGGCCTACTATACATTATAGTTATAGCAGGGATGAATGGCTCAATCAGTCAAGTAGAATTGATGAGTCGAACAGGCACACTACCTTACACTCCATACCCGATCTATTAGAGACAGGCGGCAAGAAACAAAAACTTAGAGCACATTCAGACTACTATCCTAATCAAGATGCCAATGACTGGGCACTAAGTTTTTGGGATAACTTTGATATACAATGTGAGGCTAAGGCTAAGAATCTAGCAAGTGAGCAACTGTACAATAGAGCAGTTGAAACTAAAAAAGTAAATGAGGTGGATGTATTCTGATATCGTGTATCTTAGAGTTTCATCAGAGGGACTCAAATTGTTAAAGGTTGTGAGAATTTTATCACAACCTCATTTACATAATATATTTACAGGATCTGCCTTAAACCGTTTCATAATAGGTAAAAAACAGTTAAATATGAGCAAGAATAGGAGAAAACCATGTCAAACATAGTCACTATGGCCCTTTGCCGTATTAAGAACAACGATATATTAGAATATAATACCGACCAGGGTGCGGATAATACCTTTAAACTGTATTCCAGTATGAGTGAAATAGTTTGCGAAAGTGTTGATACATTTTTAGAAGGTGATTGGGAATTTGAAATCATTGAGAATGAAGTAGACAGTTACCAAGAAGTATTTGATAAAAACTTTGGTGAAGTTTATGAAATGTGGGACAGCGGTAATAATAATGTATTCTTTTTAGACTTAGATACAATTATGCTAAAGCCTGTCAATGTTTTTGATCAACTTAACAACTTTCAAATGTTTAATTACACAGATCCTAAAACATTAGGTGGCAAAGATGCAAACAACAAATATGGTTTACAACATGAGCATTACTTTAATGCAGGTGTACGATACTATCCTAAAACAATGTCACAGGATGTCTGGGACTTAGGTTGGAAGTATGCAAGTGATTGGGATTACAATATTTGGGGCACAGAACAAATCATCTTTAACGAAATGATGTACAGCGAAAACAAAGATGTTAAAAATTGGCATGACCCAACAATGAATTTTCAAATGATGAATGCTGTGCCACAGGCAATTTCCAATCCTCATTACATAGCACAGATAGAAGCATGGAATGGAGCAAATATAGATGATGCAAAAATCATGCACCTGCACGGAACAAGAGGTGCAGACAAAACTGTTATGACACAGTGGCAGTTGTGGAAACAGGTAACAGGTGAAGAATTTGAATTTGAACACATAAATATTGTTCAAGATAACGGCATTGCCGTAGGAGTAGAATACAAATAATGGACGGAGTAATTTTAGTAGCACTAGTAGTGCCAGCCATAATTGGCTTGTTCAGTTTAATGTTTCAAGTAATTAAAAGCGAAGGTGGTACTAAAGGTATCACACAACCATATATAACAAAAAGTGGAACAAAACATACAGCACACAAAAGCAGAGAACAGCACATAGTATGAAAATTATTAGATCAACAATCACAATAGAAGTTCCTTATGAAAATGAATTAATGAACTACGGTGATAAACTTAATAAAAAGTTAAAGCAGGTTATTGCTGATACTGATTTTATACCACATCAAACAGAAGCAGGCGAACTGTCACCTAGCAAGAGACCAGTAATCAGACATGAAACTTAATTATAAAGATTGCGGTAGAATAGGTTTTACATGTAGTACATTTGATTTACTACATGCCGGACATATCACAATGTTAGAAGAAGCAAAACATCACTGTGATTATTTGATAGTAGGATTACAAAATGACCCTACCGAAGATAGACCTGAAAAAAACAAACCTGTACAGACTATTGTTGAAAGACAAATTCAATTAGCGGCAGTTAAGTATGTCGATGAAATTGTAATCTATAACACAGAACAAGACTTAATTGATTTACTACTTACATTGCCTATTGATGTTAGAGTGCTAGGTGATGAGTACAAAAACAAAGACTTTACTGGTAAAGATATTGCCAAACAACGTGGCAGTAAAATAGTTTTTAACGGTAGAGATCACAGTTTTAGTAGTACATCTTTACGCAAAAGAGTGCATAGAGCAGAAGACACTAAAGTATAAATAGTTGACACATTCACACAAATTTGTTATAATATAGTTTATATAAAGGGGCAAGAGATATGAACAAGTATAAGAATTTGATGTTGATAGCAACATTTTTCTGTACATCAGTACAAGCATCAATGATAGGACCGTTAGATCTGCGGCAAGAAGCAGAATGCCTAGCATTGAATATCTATCACGAAGCAAGAAGCGAAAGAACCGCAGGAATGTGGGCAGTAGCAGATGTCACTATCAATAGAGTCAAAAGTGTGGCTTTTCCAAACACTATTTGTGAAGTAGTTAAACAAGGCCCTGTATATGAAAGTTGGAAAACTGCTAGGTTTGAAGACTTGCGTCAAGAAGAACGCATCTTCAATCCAGTAAAAGGTATGTGCCAGTTCAGTTGGTGGTGCGATGGTATCAGTGATGAACCTACCGAGCCAGACAGTTGGCAAAGAGCAAAGGATATAGCATATGGTGTAATCAATCATGATCTAGGTTTAGGATTAACAGATGGATCAGATCATTATCATGCAAACTTCATTGAGCCGTTTTGGGCACCTCATATGACACTCGTCACCACAATTGGTAACCACAAATTTTATAAGTCTATTAGATAAATACTCTTATAATCCCGTAGGTGGGAGTAGGAGTAAACAATGTACGAGTATAGATGTAAAATACTCAAAGTTGTTGATGGCGACACAGTAGACGTAGACATAGATTTAGGCTTTGGTGTGGTACTCAGCGACGAACGAGTAAGAATAATGGGTATCGACACCCCAGAAAGTCGAACAAGCGATAAGGTCGAAAAGGTATTTGGTATTGCGGCTAAGAATGCTCTTAAGGCAATGCTAGGTAAAACCTCAATTCTAAAAACACAAATCAATAGAGATGGCGAAGATATGAAAGGCAAGTTCGGACGTATCCTTGGTGATTTTATTATTGACAAAGATGGCGAGCAATGGAGTGTAGTAACAGCACTCATGGAAGCAGGTCATTGTGTTGATTACTATGGTGGTAGCAAAGAAGAGTTATATGAAAGACATATGGCAAACAGAACAAGACTACTTGCTGAAGGCGTAATTGATAAAAAAGAATACGACAAAGCAGTTGCCATAATGGAAAAGAAGTAATTACCAGAATTTATAAAAAATAGGTTGACTGATGCCTAAATAGATCTTATAATAGTAAAACTATTTGAGGCATATAGATGAACAAAAGATTTTATTCAGGTAAAACATATTCGCATTCAACTGGACACAGTTGTGCGTTTAGGCAGTGGAAGGCAGATAGCCACTGTAACTTAATCCATGGTTACGCATTACAGTTTGAATTCACCTTTGGTGGAGACGAACTTGACGAGAGTAACTGGATAGTAGACTTTGGTGGCTTAAAGCCACTTAAAGAATGGTTGAAACACATGTTTGATCATACTTACTTGGTAGCAGAGAATGACCCAGAAATGGAAACCATTCAAATGTTACAAGACAAAGGTCTAATCGATATGCGAGTAGTATCGCATACTGGTTGTGAAAGATTTGCTGAAATGGCTTTTGACAAAGCAGATGAAATTGTTAAGGAATTAACAAATGGAAGATGTTGGGTACAAAAGACCACAGTAAGAGAACATGAGCATAATAGTGCTACTGTTGAACTTAACGACCATCAAAAATTGCGTTTCATAGAAGACGTACAATAAACGGAGAAAGAATAGTTAAACTATTCCTAATTGCATAGAGGACGGCACCCTTAACTGCTCGAGCAATTAGATATATAATGATATAGAGAACGTAGAAAAAGTAACCGGTGCCCTTACTGATTAAACTCGTTATCTACCCGCCTTCTCAGATTAAAATAATTATTCACACACTGATTAGCCATATCACTAAATTGATTTAATTGAAACTCTGTACTATAAAATAAATCTAAATTAAATTTACATATTTCTAATATTTTATCCTGGTCCGGTGGACTGTCTAAATATTGTTTAATAGCATCCAGTACTAAATTATATCTTTTATCTGCTTCAAATTCTTTATCATATGACTCATCTATTAGACCGTCAAATGTTTTAAATCCCAGTTGACGCAGTTTTAATAAACTTAATCTGTTACCTAATATAATAAATGGCATACCCCATGCTATAGGTTTAAAAACTTTTTCGCTAATAAATCTGATTGGATATTCGGTATAACCTTGTTGCAAAAACTGAGACTCAACACTCATATAACTTTCTGTGCCTACATATAATTTAGAATTTAAAATCCAATCATAGTTTGCAACAGAATCATGTTGCATATAGCCTTCTGTGTCAATGTTATTTAAAGGTTCACTTTCGGCAAGTATTGGTAATTTAAAATCTTTTAAAATATCTGATGCTTCATTATCTGATTGTACTTCTTGTAAACTAAAATAACTGTTATCCAAATACCCGTCTTTGTATAAATCATTTACTATAGCGGCTCTGTGTGCTTTGTATGTACGGTTTAATAACAACAAATCCTTTGTTTTCTTGTGTTTTTTCTGCATTTCGTAAAATGAATCTACATTATAATTTGTATCTTCTGCAAGTTTAGAATCTTGATAAGTTACTCCACTCTGTACCCATGTGTCATATAAAAAGTATTCGAATACAACAGCACTTGCTGGTATTTTATTTACTGTTAACCATTTTTGTAATCCGTCATGTGAATTAGGTTTTACAATATTGATTTTAAACGGTGCACTGGTATCATGTGATTCAATTATATAATTAAATACGTTATACATTGATAATTGTGGATCATGATCTAAGAACTCAGGTTCCCACACATCCGATATAACTATATTGAAATTTGGTACTGCTGTTAACCAGAACTCGCGAGATAATACACATGCTAAATGTTCACTCATTGTAATGTGAATTACTACTTCTTCATTATATGAATCTGCGAGCCTTCTTTCAATTTGGTCTAGTAAATCAATGTCCTCTACTGCAAGTCTAAACGGACTTACCGTTACCTTTTTACCATATTGCGAAAAATCTAAATCACTTCGATACATTGGAGATCTAGCAAGTACATGAAATATGTCATGCTCTATATAATCCTTACCAACCAACGACAATTCAGTTTGCATACGATCTACTTTTGATGCATCAATATAATAACTGTCTTTGTATGTGCTAATATCTAATGGTACAAATATATTAATCATTATTACTTTCGTCTATCCTGTCTATAATAATACGCATAGGATCAACTAATCTACTAGATACCCAATAAGTATCATGTATCATATTAAAATTGTGTTCCAATGATTTTTTAATTTCATCTATACTATGTTTTTCAGATAAAAATTTTTCATATGCATCAAACATACCTTGAATACGAAGATTGTAATTTTCCAGTTCATCATAACTTTCGTCAAACCATTCTGGAAATGTTTTGAAACCTAAATCTCTTATTCGCTGTAAACTATGTTGATTCCCTACAAATAAAAATGGCATCCCCCACGCCATTGCTTTGAATGTTTTTTCTGTTAAAAATCTAACTGGATGAGGAGGATCGTGATCTATAATTAAATCTCTTGCTTGGCTCTCTGTGATAATTTTTACTCTACACTTTTGTGGCCATTTCAAATTAAACTTTCTGTCATGATGTATGGGTATTTCATTTCCAGATATATTATCATGAGGTTCATACTCTGCCTGTTTAGGCAACATGCTGACTACACGAGAATCCAGTTCCTGATCATTACCTGGCGTAACTAACCCTTCTGGCTCATATCCGCAACTCCATATCATGTTATCAAGCAGGCCACGGCTTTCTGCTTCTACGATAGTTGTGAGCCTGTGCTGTTTTGGCATACGGTTTAAAAGTAATGCATCGTATTCTTTGTCATCGTGCCATATACTTTCTAAAATTTTATCTATGTCAAATGGTTGATCGTCCATTGCTTCTTCCCATTCCATCATGTCCATGTTTCTTTGAGATTTAATACCGCATACATTGTTTGTATCATATAAAAAATATTCAAACGGCACAACTTCAAAATCCACACCTTGAGACTGCAAAAAAATAGTATAATCTTTATCTGAATTTGGTTTTATATAAAATCTTTTATGTTTGCACTCTCCTGCAGGTTTTAAATGTCTTTTACAGTTTTCCACAAAAAATTCCCATACATTCAAATTGTGTATTTCAGTTGGACCATCGGGTCCTAAGTTTGGTTTTGTAATTAATTGAGGACCACATTCCCACACGTCACTTATTACAGCACTGAATTCTGGATGATTAAAAAATTTACCAAATGTACTTCCTTTAAGCATAAATGCGGCTTTTTCTGATATAGACACCACAACTTGCCAATCTTGTATAGGTTCAAATCGTTTTACTAAATCAATCCAAAACGGACTTTCAACATTAATTGCTTCATTAATATCAATGGATACTGGGTATATAAAATGATCTGATGTTAAATTTATAGAAATTTCTCTTCGCAAACGTTTAGATCGTTGTAGCATCCACCTAATATAATCGTGTTTATTAACATAATCAAGTGTGTTGTGATCTTTATCAAATAACGAATCTGCAATAAAGGCTTTTGCTACTTTTTTTTGAACTGTGTTGTGATCTGTAGGATTTACAGTTGCGTTTACGAAAATTGTCCTCATTTGCCTCTTTTATCCGATAAATATGTGTATGATATTTGGTATTCTAACATTAATTACTGCACTGGCAATTGCCGGCGTAGCCGCATGGTTTTCCATTGTCGGCTTAATGCTACTATTTAGTGGTATGCCACTGAGTATAGCCGTAATGGCTGGCACACTTGAAGTAGGTAAACTACTAACAGCAAGTTGGCTGTACAGATATTGGAACGAAACATCCTTAATGTTACGGGCCTACCTCACGACCGCAGTTGTCATACTAATGGTTATTACAAGTATAGGTATCTTTGGTTATCTCAGCAAAGCCGCTGGAGATCAAGCAAGTAACACAGGAGATGCTGTAGCAATAGTAGAACGTGTAGATGCTCAAATAGCCAGAGAAGAAAATAAAATTGTAATATTAGAAGACAGAATACAAAGCATCGGTGGTTCCATTGATGTTAGTTCTAGCATAACACAACAAGAAGAAATCAGAGATGGTGCTTGGATTAGAGTTCAAGGTGACATTGATTACAACCAAGAACAAATAACCACAGTTAGAGAACAACTCACAGTAGATCTCTCTCAACAGGATAGTAGATTAGCAGAACTAGATAAAGCAGTAAATGATTTAAGAAGTAAAGGTATAGAAATTATCACACTCGACGAAGGCGGAATATTCCAAGGTGCTGAAACAGAAAAGATAGATTATGTAGCACAGGCTAACGAACTGCGAAATAGCCAAACAGATGAAAGAGATGAAATCAGAGATGAGAAGATTAGACTAAGAGATCAAGCAAGTAAAGACATTAAAGTTTTCCAAGATGCAATTGACAATTACAGGGCACAGGCGCAAGACACTATTGAAGGTGCTAATGATGAAATTAACAGATTGCGTGGCCAGAGTTCATCGCAGGCAGATGATAACTTAATAAAGATAGATACTTTTAACAGCGACATTGACGCCATTTACAGTAACATAGTAGCACTTAAAGACGAGAAATTTGACGCAGAACAAAAAGTTAGGACACTAGATAGAGAAGTAGGACCAATTAAATACTTGGCACAATTAATATATGGTAATGACGAACGTGATGTGTTAGACCAGGCAATACGTTTATTCATTCTACTATTAGTATTTGTATTTGATCCACTAGCAGTTATGCTAGTTATTGCCGCTAACCAAACATTATTACGTTATGGTATTAACTTAGAAAGCAGTGGTCCTCCACTACCACCAAAAGATCCAGACCCAGAACCGGAAGAAAGTGTGGAAGAATTTGAAATCGATGAAGCAATAGGCAGAGAAGTAGTAGAGGAAATATCAGACGAAGATTACAAACCACTGCCAAGTGCTGTTGATGATGCCGCTGATGTAATGAGTGATTACAATGGTAGAGATAAAACTTTCTTTGAAAGTATCAATGAGCCAATTGTTAATATTGACAATCAAAAAACAGCAGACATTGTAAATCAAATTGAGAAAACAGAAAAACTAGAAGACGACCTAAACAAAATATTAGGTGGCAAGACTAAATCGCAACTTTTACAAATGGCACTAGATGGTGGTGTTGAAATACCTGCTCAATTTTCTAAAGCAGAAATTGTTGCCAACGTTATTGCTAACTACGACAGTATCACCAAAAAAAAAATTTAAAAATTGACGAACTTGAAACCGAATTAAAAGATTCAGAATATAGGTATCAAAAGCAATTAGACGAATTAAACGATAAGTATAAACGAACACTAGAAAATCTCGAAGATGTTAAGAATTCGCTTGACATAAAACCTAAAGAAGTTATAATAGAAAAAGAAATCATTAAGGAAGTTATTAAGGAGGTTCCTGTTGAGGTCGAGAAGGTTGTCACAATTGAGAAGGAGGTCCCTGTCACAAAGGAGGTCGTGGTCACTCGCGAAGTCAAAGTTCCCGGACCAGAGCGAATTGTTGAAGTCCCCGGACCAGAGCGAATCGTGGAAAGAATCGTGGAAGTCGAAGTCCCCGGACCAGAGCGAATTGTTGAAAAAATAGTCGAAGTACCAGTAGAACCTAAACCCAAACCCAAAGTACCCAACAGTTGGACATTTACTCCCAAGACTGAATTGCCAGTAGATAACGCAGATAATCCTACAGATAGTAAATACTACATTAAGAAACCTAAAAGTTAATGACAGACGACAACAACACAGATAAAATTTCACTATCATGTAATTTTTGTGGCAAGCATAGAAGCGAAGTTAATAAACTTGTTGCAGGTCCAGATGTATATATTTGTAGTGAATGTATAGAACTGTCTTACAAAATTCTTGACGATGACATTAGCAACGATCCATTAGACTTTGATAGTGTTGCAGATCCAAAAGAAATACGAGAATACTTAGACCAATATATAATCGGGCAGGACTTTGCAAAAAAGGTTCTCAGTGTGAGTGCATACAATCATTATAAACGCATTGATTCACCTGTAGTAGATGGCGTTGAAATAGAAAAAAGTAATGTACTAATGCTAGGGCCATCTGGGGTAGGTAAAACATTACTTGCAAAAACATTATCAAAAAAACTCAAAGTACCTTTTACAATAGCAGACGCAACAACACTTACCGAAGCAGGTTATGTTGGAGAAGATGCAGAAAGTTTATTAGAAAGACTTATACAAGCCGCTAACGGTGATATAGCATTAGCAGAAAAAGGCATAGTGTTTATAGATGAAGTAGATAAAAAGGCTCGTAGCAGTGAATCTAATACTGCTACACGTGATGTTAGCGGTGAAGGTGTTCAACAAGCACTCTTAAGATTAATAGAAGGCACAACAACATATATTAATGTTGGTTCAAACAAACTATCAAGTGAAAAAATAGAATTTAACACAGAAAATATACTGTTTATATTAGGCGGTGCATTTGTTGGCATTGACAGAATTATCAAAGCAAGAGTTAATAAGAAAAACAAAATAGGATTTAATTCTGCACTTGATAACGAAAACAATTTAGATAAAGATTTGTACTTACATGCTACACACGAGGATATTATGCAATACGGTTTAATACCAGAATTAGTAGGAAGACTTCCTGTGTTAGCAGGTTTAACAGATTTAGACGTTGATGATTTAGTTAAGATACAACAAGAAAGCAAGAATAGTGTTAGCAATCAAATAAAAGCATTATACAAGTTAGAAGACATTGAAATAGGTTTTACAGATAATTTCTATAAAATTGTATCACAAGAAGCAATAAAACTTAAGACTGGTGCCAGAGGAATTAGAAGTGTGCTAGAACAATTCTTTATAGATCTGACATATAACATAACAGATCTTAAAGAGAAAAAAGTCAAAGAAATGTATATTAACGATCTAGATCACAGTACAATTTCGTATATCAACGAGGTTGACAAACTAGATGATAACTAGTATAATAAAAATAATATTAAAAAAGAGGTAAAGTTGAATAACAAATTTAAAGGAAATGATATCAAGAAAGGATATCAATATGATTACAAAAAGAAGCAAGACTTCAAACAGAAGTTCGAGCCACGTGATCCATTTGATCCTGCAATATATGTCAGAAACGGTAATGTTGATCAAGCAATCAGAACATTAAAGAAAAAATTATTAAAAGATAATAGGCAAAAAGAGTTAGCAAAAAGAGAGTTCTATGAAAAGCCTACTGCAAAAAGAAAAAGAATAAAAGCACAAGGCATTAAAAAACACAAAAAAGCATTGCAAGAAAAAATATTGAAAGGTGAGGCTATGGCGCCTTCCAGAGTAGGGCAAAAACATCTTAAAGGAAAACGATCGCTGAATAAATATCGCGGTACTGTCAGACTCATGCAACAAAGAGAGTGGAATAGGAAATAAGTATGAAATATGACTTTGCACTTGTAAGTGGAGGATTTGATCCAGTACACTTAGGACACTTGCAGATGTTTCAAGACGCAAGTAAGTTAGCAGACAATGTAGTTGTGCTACTTAACAGTAACGAATGGTTAACCAGAAAGAAGGGTAGACCGTTTATGGATCAAGTCCAACGAAAAGCCATACTGGAAGAAATGAAGTGTGTAAGCGAAGTAATCATACAATCACAAGATGCGGATGACAGTAGCAGTAATGCTATTATGAATTTTGCCATAAGAAATCCTCAAGCAAAAATATGTTTCTGTAACGGAGGAGACCGTAGCGATACCAAAAGAATACGAGAAACAGATGTGTGCAATAAATACGATGTAGCACTAGAATTTGGTATTGGCGGCGAAGCCAAAGTTGCAAGTAGCAGTAAGTTACTACAAGATTACACAACCACAGTCATTGAAAGACCATGGGGAAGATACAGGCAACTATATACTGGTGTAGGATATGTTGTTAAAGAACTTGAAATAGATCCTGGCAAAGAATTAAGCGATCAGTTTCATTTTCACAGAAGCGAACACTGGATAGTGCTAAGTGGTATAGGGCATCTTAGACAAGGTGCTACTAGACAAATGCCTGAAAGAGAATTTTATATTCCGGAAGGCGAAAGTGTGTATATTAGACCAGCACAAACACACAAACTAAGTAATCCTGGTCAAGTACCTTTGCGTATTGTTGAGGTTTGGGCAGGAGAGATATTAGAAGAAACCGACATTAAAAGATTGGATGTTGGACCAAATTACGGAGAATAATGAAAGAATTAGGAATGAGTTTATTAGGAAAATAAGGATATATGGAATTGAAAGAATTAAACACATCCAAAGTATGCGATATACTTAATAGAATTGTAGAATTAGAAATGGCTGGAGTAGTTAGATATGCTCACAGTTCACTGATGGTTACTGGACCCAATAGGATTCCTATTGTAACATTTTTACAGGAACAGGCAAACGAAAGTTTAGCACACGCCTTACAAGCAGGTGAGTACATCACAGGCTTTGGTGGACACCCAAGTCAAAATATATCTGCTATTGAAGAAAATCACAATCATAGTGTTGAACAAATTCTCACTGAGAGTTTAGAACACGAAATGAAAGCAGTAGAGACATACAAAGAACTACTAATGGAAGTTGCTGATGCAAGTATTATGCTTGAAGAATATGCAAGAGGGCAAATTGGCATGGAAGAACAACACGCATTAGAAATAAGGAAAATGTTACAAGACTACAGTTAATGGACAATACGCAAAAAATACACTTATCTAAAGCAGTAACATGGCGTATTTTAGCAAGTATTATAACGGCATGTTTGGCACTAGCATTTGGTATGCCGCAAAAAGCAGTAGGCGGTTTATTTGTAGCAGACTTGATTATTAAGTTTATATTATACTACGGGCATGAAAGAATGTGGTATAATTTAGCAAAGTTATTTGAAAATGATCAAAAAGGTAATTCGTAACCAAATGCCTTACAATCCTTATAATACATATCTGTAAATAACTCTTTAAATTCGTTACTAGGATTAGGATGTAGTACAGGTCGTTCTATATGTTTGTCCAATGAACTGTTTTGTTCACCCGGAGATTCAATACCATATTTGTTTTTCATCTCAGGCCAAAACTTTGTATCCATTTCTTCAAACCAATAAATGTTCCATGAATTCGTAATAAAATCTTCCTGCGGTCTAAAGTGATTATCAAATACAAAACTTTGTTTGCCTTCTTTAAATTGTGCCTTACTTAATTGATATTGTGCTTCATTGGCCTTATATGATTTAAAGTGTGCTACAGCAAAATCATCTAGTGTTTTAAAAAAGATATCTGTATATCCGTGTTGTTTAACATGATTGTTTGCTCCTGTCCTCCACATAAACTCAGACATTAATCTAGTATAAGGATTACGAATTATAGTAAATTGGTCGGTACAGTTTTCACTGGGCATAATTAATTCTTCAATTAATTCTGCGTGAAAATGCTGTGGATTACAAGGTCTTTCGTCATAGCCTGTCTTCTTAGGTTCATTGAGATATCCCCATTCCCAGCCTGCATTTCTAAATGAATTTTCTACAGCAGTACCGCCGCATTTAGGAACATGAACAAATAAAACTAAGTCGTCACCGTTATGAAATAGAGGCATTTTTTTCTTGACCTTTGTTGCTCATTGTGTTATATTTATAACTATGACAATGCATTTACAACAAGGTCTGAGTACCATACACACTCGTAAGACACGCAAGTTGCCTAAGATGACTAAGGCTAAAATGGCTGAGTTAGAATTGCGGTGGCGAAAACATAATAAAAATTGTAAACGTACTAACATGCATGCCTTTAGGTACGAGACTCTACAAGAGTATATTGATTACTGCTATGGTAGAGTTAAAATGCCTGACCCAAGAGACTATACTACATTCAAGCCTATGCGTCAGCAAACTAACTGGCGAGCAGAAGCAGATAGAGAGCACAGAGAAAAGTATCCTAGTCTTATGGAACAGGCTATGAAGAAAGGTGAGTTCAACAAACTTGGCGACGGTAAAGGCACAAAGAAGGAGCCTATGAAGTACACAGGCGATCTTATACAAGGTATTGCTACTATGCACAAAAGTAATGCTGTTCCTGTTATGAAAGGCACAGATCAGGCTAAAGACATAGCAAGGATGAGAAGAGGTTGACAGACAAACAGCAAGAAGCAATTAGGCAACACTATTTGGAACAAGGATTAGTAATACCAAATACATTTAAGTTTCCTGTTTGTGATCACCCAATAGAAAAATGGTGTAGTAATTGCGACTACGATTGTGAAACATATGAAAGGATACCGCATACCAAAAAGTATCCTCAAATTTATTTTTTAGATGATTGAATTAAATGGTAAAACAAAAGGATAGCAAAGGCCAATGGCATGGTGGTAAAGGTTCTATACAGAAAGATCATGACCACAAAAAGTATGTAGACAATTGGGAAAAAATATTTGGTAAAAAGAAAGATGATAAAGATAAATCCAAATCCAGTTGAAGAGTCTATACCGTTATGGAAGGGCAAATTAGACTATTCTATTACTGCAAAAGAAATCATAGAACAGATCGAGTGGGAAGAAATTTCATCTAAAAAATTTATGTTAGCAGAACCATCAGGCGATGCAGAACAAAATATATTACAGTTACTAGATTATTTTGTTAATAAAAAAGTTTTAAATGATTTACCTATTTCAGATATTGCAAACGAAATAACCAAAGAATGGCCAGTACCGCAAATCACTGATTTAAATTTTCTTAAAAATATTCTAAATGCCAGTGTCACAATAGAAAAGATTTCCGTTGGCCACAAAGAAAAGCCTACATGCGATAATAGATTAATGTTTGGTAAAATTATTGTGAACTTAACAGACTACTTACTCACACCACCTATACAATTTGCAAGTAATGTAGCATGGCCTGTTAATGATGTTATATACGAGCACGACTTTGATTTTTTAGATACATTGTTCTTTTTAAATTCTGATAAACTTTATTACAGTTTAGAAAATAACAGCAAAAGAGATGCATACTTTTTGATATGCAATCTCACACTTGAGCCACTTTTTCTGGTTGACAACGACTCCTAAATTTAGTATAATATACATAAATTGTTAGGAGTAATTTATGATCGAAATATTGCAAGAAATTACAGATTGGGGCAAATACCCAGTTGCAAATGGTGTTTATCATGTTAATAGTGCAGGACAACTTGTTCAGCATAATGATAAAGTATTTAAAAATCCAATTAAACAATTCTCTAAGAGCAGACGTAAGTTTACTAAGATAGGCGAAAGACCAGAAGAACTTGCCGCAGATGTAATCCAAGTACAAGGCAGTAATGGCAAAGTATACACTATAGAAGACGGCAAGTGTAGTTGTCCGGGATATACATTTAGAGGAAACTGTAAGCATGTTAAAGAAGTCGCTTAGTTTATTTGCAATAATTGTATTATCCGCATGTGGCGGAGGTGGCGGCAGTGGCTCGTCTGTTGAAGTAAGCACAGGGCCTACATATCCTGCTAACGGTACAAAGTCGGGTAACGAATACTGCGGTACTGATGATAACGAATGGTCATTGTATCAAGACTATCATAATGGCAGTGGCGGTACTTATACATCAGTAGTCGAAGAAGACTCTGCAACATGTGGCTGGAAAGAACTGCCTACATGGTATGGAGAAGATTATAGCGAGTATGATCCTAACTCAGACCAATATGCTGTTATTCAATACAACAGAAAAGAGTATGACGAATACGACTTGTCTGCTATGCAACTTAACTTAGAAGGTAACGATTACTTTGCATACAAAAACTTTGGTATGATGTATTCTGAAAACACAGGTTGGCGTAATGCAAGTACATGGCATCCTAACGAACAGTCAGAAGCAGGCTACTCATACAGTTATGAAAAAGGTCCAGCACCAATTGTAATGGATATCAATGGTGATGGTTTACAAGATTTAATGTTTGCACACAGGTTTGGACCTAACCACAACGACTGGTTACCACGTGCTAAACTTATTCCACTTATCAATCAAGGTAATGGCAGACTTCATGTTGACCCAGATGTATTCGTGGGTTACGAAATACCTTTTGCAGGAAATATGTATGTTAGTCATGTTGCAGACTTTAATGGAGATGGCAAAGATGACTTTTTAAATATAGGTGAAGGTCCTGTATTATTGTTATCGGAATATGGTGGCCTAGCAAACCATACAGATAGATTAATATCACAGATGACTGAAATAGGGTCAGTGGATAATGAAAAATACATAAACGGTATTGTAGAATTTAATGTTTGGACTCATACTACTGCTATTGGTGATCTAGACGGAAATGGCACACTTGATGTATTTGTTCCTTCGTCTATTGTAGACCAAGACTGTCCAGACTCTCCATATTGCACAGCATTCACAATGCTCAATGATGGTGACGGTAACTTCACATTAGGTTCTGCAAACTTACCATACTTAGCAGGGGTAGGCGGCAGTTGGATAGATGACTTTAACAATGACGGTTATGGAGATATAGCAGTATTATACTCTAGTTCAGATCATCACCCATGCAATAACTGTAGTGGATATGTAATGTATGGTAATGCTGATGGAGATTATACAAGAGATATTAAGCCTTTACCTAAAAACGCAGAAAGCCAAAATGGGTCATTGCAAATTATAGGCACCGACTTAAACAACGATGGACTAACAGATTTAATTACAGGACACACTGGCTCAGAAGGATACTATGTTGGACATCAGTATCAAGTTTTTATTAATGGCGGCGACGGGAATTGGACTAATCAAACACAAACATACATAGAAACTAAGGAAGTAGAGGGACACCCTACACACGGAGTTCAGTTAGCATACGCCAAGTATGTTGACATGAATGGAGATGGCCATGAAGATATCGTGTCAACAGGTTCGTGGTCATCGCCTATCTATATTTGGGAGAATGGTAAATTTGTAATGCAGGGCAGACTAATAGATTACCTGCCATATGCAGGTACAACAGATGAGTGCGACCCAACGCAAGACCATAGATGTGGTAGTGTAATACAGGGGCATAACCCTATTGATATTAACGGAGATAACATATTAGATTTTGTGCAAGTTATAGAATACGGTGCAGAACAAGTGTCTGGCATAATATTAACACAAATAAATGGTAAAAAATTGCCTTTTTAGGTTGCTTTTTTGCCAAAAAGCACTATAATATATATTATAGATGGTAAATAAAAATGCGACGAGATCTTCAAAAGAGCACGGGCCTTTAAACGTAGGTCTTCAAAAGTGCTCGGGTTGAACGCAAATGTAGAAGGAAAGCGAAAGCAATCCTTTTTAGGCTACCCAACAAAGGACTGGAGATGGTAACATCAAAGGAAACCAAGAAGTGTAGCAAGTGTGGTGAGGAGATACGGACACACACAAACAGAAACGACCTCACAACGCGACTTTTTCATTCGCCATAATGGGTATGAAAATTTTAGGAAAATAAAATAACTTGCTAAACAATAGGAGATTATTATGGTAAACAAGCAAATCAGATTCTCTACAGAATCACTTTCCCCACTATTTAAAGCCAGCATTGGCTTCGACAACTTAGTAAACGAGTTCTTCAATGAGCCTCAGTTTAATAACGTAACAGGGTATCCCCCTTATAACATTTCTAAGAACAAAGACGATGTCTATGAAATAACTCTTGCAGTTGCAGGATTTAAGAAAGCAGACATTGAACTTGAACTAGAAGACGGTACACTAAAAATTACAGGTACCTCGAATGTGTTAGACGGCGACGAGTTAGAATATTTACACAAAGGTATTGCAGAACGCAACTTTGTGAGAACATTCAAACTTGCTGAGTATGTAGAAGTTAGTTCAGCAAAACTCGAAGATGGTATTCTACGAGTTGGCTTAGAGAGAAATGTCCCTGAGGCATTAAAGCCAAAGAAAATAGATATTTCTTAATATTAATTAGTGGTGGGTTATTGCCAGTGTGCGGTGCCCACCACACCATAAACAAGTAAATAAGTGTAATGAGCAAAGCAGATATAAAAACTAGGAAAACTTTAAATTTAAAGTATCCGGATAGATTTAAAATAATTATTCTGAATGATGATTACACACCATTTGAGTTTGTAATACAACTTTTAGTTGAATTATTTCACAAGCCAATCGACGAAGCAAAGAAAATCACATCACAAGTTCACGATCAAGGCCAAGGTGTAGTAGGTTACTATAATGCCGAGATTGCCGAACAAAAAACAAGCGAAGCAACTGTGGCTTCACGTACTGCAGGCTATCCTCTGGTCGTGAAGGTGCAGAAAGCATGAAACAGTTTGACAAAGTAAATCAAAATTACAAAGAAGGTTTTTCAACAGAAATAGACTCTTTTTCATTACCACCTGGCTTAGACGAAAATGTAGTAAAGTCAATCAGCAGTATGAAAAAAGAACCAGAGTGGTTACTTGACTTTAGACTAAAAGCATTTGCACACTGGAAAAATAGTGTAGAGCCTACGTGGGCAGAACTAGATTATAAACCAATAGACTACCAGAGTATTTCATATTATTCTGCACCAAAGAAATTTAACAAAGACGAAATTCCACAAGAGATATTGGATACATTTGAAAAGTTAGGTGTACCGTTACACGAACGTAACGCACTATTAGGACTAGAAGAACCAGACCCAAATCGTATTCCCACAGTAGCCATTGACGCAGTATTTGATAGTGTTAGTGTTGCTACAACATTTAAAGCAGAATTAGAAAAACACGGTATTATATTTTGTAGTATCAGTGAAGCAATAGAAAACCATGAGGAGTTAGTAAAGCAATACTTAGGTAGTGTTATACCAATTAAAGACAACTATTTTGCTACTCTTAACTCAGCAGTATTCACAGATGGCACATTCTGTTACATACCGCCAGGTGTAACTTGTCCAATGGAACTTAACACTTACTTCCGTATTAACGCTCGTAACACAGGGCAGTTTGAACGCACACTTATTATAGCAGACAAGGACAGCAAGGTTAGTTACTTAGAAGGTTGTACAGCACCAGCATATGATAATAACACGTTACACGCGGCATGTGTAGAACTAGTGGCCCATGAAAATGCAACTATTAAATACAGCACCGTACAGAATTGGTATCCAGGTGACGAGAACGGTGTAGGCGGTGTATATAATTTTGTAACAAAGAGAGGACTATGTAAAGGTGATAACAGTAAAATATCTTGGACCCAAGTTGAAACAGGTTCTGCAATTACTTGGAAGTATCCTTCCTGTATATTACGAGGCGACAATAGTGTTGGTGAGTTTTATAGTGTTGCGGTAACAAAAGGCAAACAACAAGCAGACACAGGAACTAAAATGTTCCATGTAGGCAAGAATACAAAGAGTACTATCATAAGCAAGGGCATAAGTTTTGGAGATAGTTCAAACACTTACAGAGGCAAAGTAAGGATAAACAAAGGTGCCACAGGTAGTAGAAACTACACTAGGTGTGACAGTTTAATGTTAGACAACAGTCTTGCAATCACACTACCCACAGTAGAGCAGTTTAATAATGACAGCATAATTGAACACGAAGCAAGTACAAACAAAGTATCTGAAGATCAGTTATATTATCTAAATTCTTTAGGCCTAAATGAAGAAGATGCAACTAACATGATCGTAAATGGTTTTTGCAAAGAAGTATTTAAAGAGTTACCATTAGAGTTTGCCGCAGAGGCAAGACAGTTATTAAATGTAACACTCGAAGGAGCAGTAGGGTGAAGCCATTAATTATATGTGGCGGTTGTAGTTTTACACATGCCCCAGACAGTTGGGCACAAGTGCTGGGCAATTACAAGAAAATATGGAATAACACCGCACAATTAAATCACACAAGTTGGATTAAATACGGCCGTGAAATATGTGGTGCAAACTTAGATCAAGTCGAGCCGGACATTTATAAAATATGGGACCAAGGCGAAGATATAACAAAGTATGCAGAAGTTATGGTTGTTGGTCAAGGAGCCTCAGGTAACGGACTTAACAGCAGAGTTATTAGAAAAGCAATTGAACAAAATGCTGGTAGAAAAATTATTGTGCTATGGCAGTTGTCAGGCTGGAACAGAGTAGAATATGCAATCAATAAATACGACACATTAGAATATGACACTATTATCAATGAAGAAGGCGCAAAGCATATGACGTCGGTAGTCGATGCTGAACGTTTTAGAAATTGTGCTCATATAGACGGTGTCGAATATACAATGCCTGGTCCTGCAGGTTGGGGCAGAAGAATCAACGAAGATATCGATCAGAGCGATCACCCTGAGTGGACTCCAAGTCAATACTCGCCCAAAAATAGAGTATGGCTAAAACAAGGTGGTACTTACAGCGGCTGGGAAAATTCTACATTGTATGATACTTTTAAATTTGAAAGTCAAAATTTACATACTCCCGATCATCAATCTGTAATAAATCTAGAAACCATAGAGTATATGAAACTGTTTTGCGAATCTCGAAATGTGCAACTACTTATGTTTCCTGGATGGTACTGGTGTTGGGAAGGTATGTTTAGGCTTGATGCATTACAAAGCACCTTGATATCTAAGGAAGTATTAGACAGAATTGGTATTAGTGCCGTAGACAATATAGATGGATTTAATGGTATAGCAGAATGGGGTATGCAACACGAACTTTATCAAACAGAAAACTACGAAAACCATAACCCAAAAATAAAATTAGAAAATGGCTATGCTATTACTGGTAACGAAACATCTAGCATTTACGAAAAAGCATACATCAACGGAGAATGGTGGAAAGGAAATCATCCAAGTGCATACATTCATGCTAAATTTTGTAATGAATGGCTAAAGCCAAAAGTGTCAAAAATGCTTGACAATCTAACATAATATAGTGTATAATATAACAATGAAATTCCAAGAAATTAGTATTACAATAGACGACAAACAACTACTAAAAAACTTTAGTAAAACTATTGCACCTGGCGAAACTGTGGTTGTAATTGGACCAAATGGCTGTGGCAAAAGTACTTTTGCACATGGTATTATGGGTCGAAGCGATATTGTAGTAGAAGGCTCAATGCAATTAAATGGTAAAGAAATAACTGATATGGAAACAAATGAACGTTCACAAGAGGGTTTGTTTGTTAGTTGGCAAACACCGCCAGAACTTCCAGGAGTATCTACATTTGGATTAATCAAAGAAATTAAAAAAATTAAATCCAAAGACATTGGCGCCGAGTTAAAAGAATTTAAAAAGATACTAACAACAGTTGGATTGCCCGAAACATGGACAACACGTCCAGTTAATGTAGGCGGCAGTGGCGGTGAAAGAAAAAGAG